>LSQX01185378.1_pt3 | contig 22663 bp, 17 predicted proteins | sample 654561 | NCBI WGS metagenome assembly LSQX01 (sample SAMN04489861, study PRJNA283612) | anaerobic digester metagenome | isolation source: 4 biogas reactors fed with cattle manure at either 37C or 55C with and... | place: Denmark: Kongens Lyngby | collected 2014
ACGATTGAAAAAGGACCTCCCTAAATTGGGAGGTCCTTTTTCAATCTTAAGCTTGGCATTTTTCATCTTATGTTTTCTCTTTGCACTCTGTTAAGCTCCCTCATTAAGGAAACGATATTGAGCCATATAGAGGTTATAATAGTAGCCTTTTTCTTCAAGAAGTTCCTCGTGGGTGCCGCCTTCAACGATTTCCCCATCATGGATTACTAAAATCCGATTGCTGTCGCGGATGGTGGACAAGCGGTGGGCAATTACAAAGGAGGTGCGTCCACTGAGTAGGCGTGAAATTCCTTGTTGAACTAGTCGTTCCGTCTGGGTATCAATGTTACTGGTGGCTTCATCAAGAATAAGAATTCTAGGATTGGCCAGTAAGGCTCTGGCGAAGGAGATCAACTGGCGTTGACCAACCGATAGACGAGATCCTCGCTCCTTAATTTCTGTGTCATAACCTTTTTCCATTTTCATAATGAAATCATGGGCATTAACAGCTTTAGCCGCCTCTTCAATTTCTTCATCTGAGGCATCGAGCTTACCATAACGGATGTTTTCTCGAATGGTATCAGAAAACAGGAAGGTGTCCTGCATCATGATACCCATTTGCTGACGTAAAGATTCAATCTGTACCTTGGAAATATCCTGGCCGTCGATTCGAATGGTACCCGAGGTTAAGTCGTAAAAGCGAGCTAACAGGTTAATAATGGTCGTTTTTCCAGCACCTGTTTCACCCACTAGGGCAATACTTTCACCGGGTTCAACAGAGAAAGAAACTTTGTGCAAAACAGGAACCTTAGGATCATATTCAAAGCTGACCTGATCGAATTCAACATGGCCCGCGATTTCTGGCATGATTTGAGCTCCTGCTTGATCCACGATTTCTGGCTCGGTATCTAAGATTTCAAAGATTCGCTCCGCAGATGCCAAAGAAGTGATTAAGGTATTGTAGAAATCAGCAATAAACATAACCGGCCGCCAAAAGAGACTGATAAACATGGAGAAGGCTAGGATATCACCCAACGTCACCATTCCACGCCAGTAAAGGATGGCTCCTGTTAGATAGACAACAAGAGAACCAATTCCCGAAGAAAGTTCAACCATAGGCCAAAATAAATCATTCAGCTTTACGGCACTGACAAATTTTGTGTTCATATCCGACACCATGGCACTATGGCTGGTGCTCGTAGTTTTTTCTTGGCGGAAGCCTTGAACAACTCGGATGCCTGAAAAGTTTTCGTGGGTAAAGGCATTTACATTGGATCGCTTACCTCGCCAATCGCCCCACCGGACGCGAGCTTTGGTTTCAATATAAAAGATACCAGAGACTAATAGCGGCATAACTACCATGGTGGCTAAACCGAGCCAAACATTAGTAAATAGCATCAAGATCGCGACGAGAATGAGTTGTAGTATTTGCGGAATTAAAGAGGTAACAGAGTTGGTGAATAATTGTTGCAAAGAGTTAATGTCGCCAACTACTCGGGCAAGGATCTTGCCGACAGGCCGGGAGTCGAAAAAAGCAAAAGATAGCTTTTGGATGTGGCAATATAATTCTTCGCGCATATTTAAAATAATTTTATTAGAAACTCGGCCCATGGAAAGAAGTCGATGGTAAGCAGCCAAGGCAGCCAAGAGGTTAAGCCCAGCAATACCTGCCGCTAACTTAATGAGGGATGAGGTGTCGTTATTTGCGATGGCTACGTCTACAGTATATTTGACAAAGACGGGATTAATAAGACCCACCACCATGGTGAAAATCATCAGCATCATGATGACGATAACAGTTTTCCAGTAGGGTCTAATATAGCTGGCCAAACGCTTAATGATGGTGCTTTTTTTAGACAGAGTCACTTTCTCATCTTGAGTTATAGTATTTCTTGCCAATTAAATCACCTCCGTTAAGTTTTCAAAGTCTTGGAATTGTTCCTTATAGACTTCAGCATAGCGACCACCATGCTGGACTAAGTCGTCATGAGTTCCAATTTCCATGACATGACCATTTTCCATATAAAGAATCTGATCGGCATTTTTCACCGCAGAAATCCGGTGAGCAATAATAAAGGTGGTTCGGGGATGGCGTAATCCTTTTAGATTTTTTAATAGTTGATATTCGGTTTCCATATCCAAGGCGGAGGTGGCATCATCAAGAATCAAGATCGGTGATTCTTTTAAAATGGCTCGAGCAATGGCTAAGCGCTGTTTTTGGCCACCGGATAAACCGACGCCCCGTTCTCCGATCACAGTATCAAGTCCCTCGTCCAATTCCCAAACAAAGTCAGCGCAGGCAATTCGAAGCGCTTCTCGAATGTCTTCCTCGCTAGCATCAGCGTTGGCGAATTTTAAGTTGTTACCAATGGATTCAGAAAACAGGAAGGTATCTTGGTGGACTACGCTCATGGCTCCACGTAGATCGTCTAAGCGCAAATCTTTGGTTTCGATTCCATCCACTAAGACGGATCCTTTTTCATGATTATAATATCGACCAATGAGTGCCAAGACAGAAGTCTTACCAGAACCCGTAGTGCCCATTAGCGCTACGGTATCCCCAGCCTTAGTTTTAAACGAAACATCATTTAAAACCGCCTCTTCTTGGTAGGAGAAGGTCACGTTTTTAAACTCAACATCTCCTTTTACTTGGTGAGGGGTTAGGCCAGGAGCATCTGTGACTTCAGATTCCGTATTGAGAATAACTAAGATCTTTTTAACCGAGGCACTAAACTGTCCGGTCATATTCATCAGCCAACCTAGGTTTCGAAGGGGCCAAATAAGATTCCATATAAAGCCGGAAAAGATAGCCAAACTACCCAAGGTCATTTCACCACTAGTAACAAAAAAAGCCCCGATGGCAATCATGGTAATGACAGCCAAATTCGTCAACAGCTCAATGATTGGAAAGTTGTTGGCCATGATTTGAGCTTGTTCGTTGTTCAAGTCGTAGTTTTCTTTGTTTTTGGTGAGAAACTTACGAATTTCATGCTTTTCCCGAGCAAAGGCTTTAACCAAGCGAACACCAGCAATGTTTTCCTGAGCCGTTGTGTTTAGGATGGCCGTTTGGTCGGAGATTGCCTCGAAGTTTTGATTGATCTTTCGTTCAAAACTAACGGCTAAAAAGCCAATGGGTGCCATGATGAGAAGAATAATCAGGGTAAGTTTCCAGTTAATGCTTCCCAAAACAACGACTCCGATGATGAAATAAGCCCCTTCTTCTAATAGCATGCGGAAACCAAAAGAAAGGCTGCGCCAGATGTTTTCAAGGTCCTCCCCTAGGCGAGCCATGATTTCACCGGTGTTCATATTGTCGAAATAAGCAAAGTGCAGCTGCTGGATATGGTCGAATAACATGTTTTTAAGATCTCGGTAAACTAAAATCCCAATCTTATCAAAGCTAAATTCCATATAAAATCCAAACAAGGCTCGCCCGGTGGTAATCACGAAAAGACCAATTAAGATCCATGTTAGTAAGGGGGCACTTTTTTCTGGGAGCGCCTGGTCGATAATCATGCGGTGGAGAAAGGGCTTGCCTGAATCTAAAGCGATCACTAAAAGCAGTGCCACGGTGGGAAAAATTAGTTTTTTCCAGTATTTGAGTAAATGATTGAATATGCGTTTCATCTTTTCCCTCCTCGTTATAATATTTGTTGTTAAAAATAGATTGCGACACCTATTTATTAATAAATAGGGCTAATACTGTTGCTGATAACTATAGCTTCGGAATATAACAAGCAAATGTATCTAGTAAACTATCTTTTGGAAAGATGCCATTACTATCTTAAGCTAAGGGACAAAACTCTGGCAACAGAAATCACCAGCACAGGACTACACAACTTTAGTCTGTACTGGTGATATATAAGTTTTAAGCGTTTTTATCTTATATATTTAGTAGATTATAACGGAAATATAGAAAATAACACAACGTTTAAAGTTTTACCCATTCTTGCTGCATCTTTAATTAAATCAAGGGTTAGCTTTTTTAGCAATAATCTCTTCATTAATTTCCAGTAAATCATAAACCTTGTAACCTTCGCCGCCACCGATGGATAAAACAATATCGCCAGGGTTTGTCCGTTGCAAGATGATATTAGCCGCATCTTCATAGTCCTTTGCGTTTATGCATTCAGTGGTGTTGCGGGCCCGAATAGCATCGCCAAGAACTTGGCTGGAAGTGAGACCGGTATCAACCTCTCGAGAAGTATAAACGGGCAAGAGAATGGTGAGGTCGGCCTGGTCAAATAAAGGAATAAAATCATCCATAAAGTGATGCAAGCGAGAATAGGTTAAAGGTTGCATTAGAACAATCAACTTTTTGTAATCATAATGGAGCATGGTTTCGATGGTGACTCGAACTTCTGTGGGGTGGTGTCCATAATCATCAAAGAAACGTACCTCCCGAATGGAACCTAGTTCCTGTAGTCTGCGATCCACGCCTTTATAATTTAAAAGACCTTGACGGATTGTTTCAGGCTCCACATTTAGTTTTAAAGCAGCAGCCGATGCAGCTAAAGCGTTATAGATGTTGAAAACGCCTGGAATGGGCAGGTGGATCGAAAAAAGCTGGTTTTCACCATGGTATAAATCAAAAGTGGGCCGTCCCACATGGTCCATTTCGATATGCTTAGCACGAATTTCACCGGCATCGATGCCAAAGGTTAAAACATTGGCAGAAACATTTTGCACCGTTGCCATCACATCGGGATCATCGGCGTTGGCGATGATGCAGCCATCAGCGGGGACGCTGGCAGCATATTGATGGAAGGCTTGACGAATTTCCTCCAGGTTTTTATAGGTATCAACGTGGTCTTCTTCCACGTTTAAGAGAATGGCAATTTGGGGTGGGAAGTCTAAAAAAGATCGCTGATATTCACAGGATTCTACCACCATAACTTCGGATTGACCCACCCGATAATTGGAATTAATTAAAGGGACATGGGCCCCAATTAATATGGTCGGGTCAAGAGCTGCTTCCATGGTAATCGCAGTTAACAAAGCAGTGGTGGATGTTTTGCCGTGTGTTCCGGCAACCCCTACCGACAGGCGGAAGTTTTTTAATAGATAGCCTAAAAATTCCGAGCGCGTCATGGTAGGTATGTTTAATTTTCGAGCTTTTACTAGCTCAGGGTGGTCTTGAGCGACAGCTGCTGAGTAGATCACCAAGTCTTGGTCGTAGATATAATCTTCGTGATGGCCGCCTTTAACCGATGCACCCATGCGGCGAACCCAGTTTAGAGTCTTAGATTCTTCTTGATCGGTGCCAGAGACTCGGACATCATTATCCAAGAGGATTCCGGCGATTCCGCTCATCATGGAACCACCAATTCCAATGATGTGAACTTTCTTTCCTTTATATTCCTTTAAATCAAATGACAAACAAATCATCTCCTTCAATATGAATATTTTAATGCAGGACACAAAGCATAGCAAGAAAAGAGATGTTAACAATCAAAAATTGGATAATTATGATTTTTGCAATAGGTATCTGTCAATTGACAACGTTTTAAGTTAACATTAAGTAAAGAAGAATCAGGAGGCAACAATGAAAAATAATATCGTGGATTTAGATTGGGATAATATTGGATTTGGTTATATTGAAACACCTTGGCGTTTTGAAATGAGATGGAAAGATGGTGCTTGGGACGAAGGTCGTTTGACTGAGGATAATAAAGTCCACATATCAGAAGCCTCATCAGCTCTCCACTATGGCCAACAGTGTTTTGAAGGAATGAAAGCTTATCGGACAAAAGATGGAGAAATCCAGCTGTTCCGCCCAGATATGAACGCAAAACGAATGAAGAGTAGTTGTGATCGTCTCTTAATGCCAGCACCAACCGAAGAACAGTTTATTGAAGGGTGTAAGAAAGTAGTGGCCGCTAATGCTGAATTTGTTCCACCTTATGGTACAGGAGCAACACTTTACTTACGTCCTATGCTTTTTGGTGTGGGTGATCAAATTGGGGTTCGAACCGCACCAGAATTTATTTTCAGAATATTTTGCACACCAGTTGGATCTTATTTTAAGGGGGGAATGACTCCGGTTAACTTTATGGTAGCAGAAGACTACGACAGAGCAGCTCCTTTTGGAACTGGTGCAGCTAAGGTTGGTGGAAACTATGCTGGTTCCTTGATGCCTAATGCAATTGCCAAAGAAAAAGGCTATGCCGATAGCATCTACTTAGATCCAATGACTCATACTAAAATTGAGGAAGTAGGTGCAGCAAACTTCTTTGCCATTACAAAAGACAATGAATTTGTGACACCATACTCACCATCTATCCTGCCTTCAATCACTAAATATTCCCTGCTTTATTTAGCAAAGGAATATCTAGGATTAAAAGCAACCGAACGTGATGTCTATGTTGATAAATTAGATGAGTATGCTGAAGCAGGTGCTTGTGGAACAGCTGCTGTTATTTCACCAATCGGAGCAATTGACTATAAGGGCAACCGACATGTATTCTTCTCAGAAACAGAAGTTGGCCCTGTTACGAAAAAGCTTTATGAAACCATTGTAGGAATTCAGTTTGGCGATATTGAAGGTCCAGAAGGATGGATTGTTAAGGTTCCACAAAACAAAGAATAAATAGCAAAAATTCAATAATGACGAACAGAATAAGATAAAAAGCAGCGAACGTTCGCTGCTTTTTATTTGCTCATTGTCCGAATTTAAAGTAAAATCTAAGGGATGAATGAAAGGGGTACCTTATGGATAAAAACACAAGAAATACTAGAATAGCTATCATATCAAAAACACTGACGGAAAATCCCAATCGAATTTTCACCCTGAGTTATTTTGCAGAGCTGTTTAATGCATCCAAGTCCACCATTTCTGAAGACATCCTGATTGTACGAGAATCCCTTGAAAAATTTGGCGAAGGACGAGTAGAAACATTAGCTGGAGCCAACGGTGGAGTTATTTTCTTTGTTTCTGTGCCAGAGAAAATTCGAACCGATTTTAGATCCGAACTCTTAGGTTATTTAAAAGATCCGTCTCGGATTGTTCCCGGAAATTTTATATATGTTTCAGACTTGATGCAAAATCCGCGGATTATTCGTTTGGCAGGAGCGATTTTAGCAGAGCATTTTCAGGAGACCAAGCCTGATTATGTTATTACAGTGGAAACAAAAGGAATTCCACTAGCCTATGAAGTGGCTCGGTATTTAGGCATTCAACTGATTGTAGTTCGACGCAATACAAAAATCACAGAAGGAACCGCTGTGTCCATTAATTACCTGACTGGTAATCAGGGCATGCTTTCGGTAATGAGTTTATCAAAACGTAGTCTGCCCCCAGGATCGTCACTTATTTTTATTGATGACTTTCTCCGAGGTGGTGGAACGGTTCGTGGCATCATTGACCTTGTTTCAGAATTTGATTCTGAGCTCATTGGGGTAGGCGTAATGGTGGACTCTAAAGAATTAGACAAAGAAATTGGTGTACCCTTTGTCACCTTCTGCGAGTATCACGGTATCAATTCGGAAGGTGAAGTCCTAATTCGCAATTCAAAGTCATTATAACTTGAGAACAAAGAGGCTATTTTTTAACAATATTACAAAAGTGTGAATGACCTCTTATATTTAAACGTTTTCCATGCTAATATTTTAATAAGCTTTACTATATTTAGGGAATCGATTTTGATCTCCGTATAATAAGTGTGACTTTTTATCATTTCAGCAAGGAGGAAGCAACATGAAAATCACCGATGTTCGGATTAGAAAAATTGCCTCAGAGGGGAAGATGAAGGCAATTGTTTCAGTAACCTTTGAGAACCAATTCGTCGTTCATGATATCAAAGTAATTGATGGCCAAAACGGTCTATTTATTGCTATGCCATCGAGAAAGACGCCGGATGGGGAATTTAAAGACATTGCACATCCAATTAACTCCGAAACCAGGGAAAGACTCCAACAGGCCATCTTGGGTGAGTACGAAAAAGTCATGCAGGATTCAGTGGATGAATCCATGGACTTTGAAGAGCCCTTATCACCACAAGAATTAGAGACAAGCCCTGTAGGCTCTCCAGTTTTTTAATTGAAGAATTGATATTATATGCTGCTGCAAAACCGGCCTGCCGGATCTTGTAGCAGCCTTTTCAGCGTGGAGTAAAAAGCTTAAGAAATCTAACGTATTATACTGCGGTATAGAATGTATTTTTGTTAGGGCAAAAGCCACATTATTTTAGGTGAAAAGATTTGGGAGTATAATACAATAGGAGAATCAGCCTATGAACGGAATGTTAGCAAGACTATTGCTGTATAAAAAGGTGTAGAATAAGGTTATCAGATGGAAAAGGAGTGATTATTTTGAAAATCATCGTGATGCGACACGGAGAATGTGAAGCTGATGTCCGTAAGTTTTGTGCAGGACGAGCCGATGTTCCACTAACAGGTCTTGGACACGATCAGGCAGAACAAGCCGCCCAGTGGATTAGGAAGCGATACACTCTGACAAAAATATACTCCTCCCCCTTAATCAGAGCCTGGCAGACGGCTCAAGCAGTAGCAGATGCTGCGGTACTCCCAATCACCGAACTTCAAGATCTATTAGAATTTGACAATGGGCTTTTAAAGGGAGTACCAATTTCCGAGGTGGGGCATCGATTTCCAGTCGTTCCTAATCTAGCGGCCCATGAAGCAGTGTATGAGCAAGAAACAAAGCTTGAATTTAGATTGCGAGCAGAGAATGTTATGTCGCGGGTTCTCCATGAAAATCAGTTAAATGATGAAGTGTTAATCATTACCCATGGTGGGATGATTAATCAGCTGTTTCGAGCCTTTATGCAATTACCAGTAGATTATAATGTTTGGATCACATCAGGGGACACTGGCATTCATGAATGGGTGGTTTTAAAAGAAGGTCGTGGCATCACGTACTTAAACTCCTTAGAGCACTTGGGCTTCAAGCATTTTTAAGACGAGGCATTTACATATAGCCAAGCAAAGGAATAGAATAGTAATAAGAAAAATCATTGTATCAAGGCTCTTTAAGTTATTATGAGTCGGATGGCACTCACCATACATTGTAGAGTGGGTTGAAAATATTAAGTTGAAGTGGAGAGGAAATAATGGGAAATACATTGACAGGAATGGACAAGGCATTAAATAAAATTAAAGAAATTAAAGCGTCACTGGATGGACATATGTCACGCATTGAGGCGCATCAAAACAATGGCGTGTTTTTTGTAGATGCAAAGAATGTTTTAATCTCACCTGAGGCGATAATTGGTGAGAACACTATTGTTTATCCCGATGTCATCATCGAGGGAAACTGTATCATTGGTAAAGGGGTTATTTTATACCCGGGAACTAGGTTGCATAATGCTAAAATCGGGAATTATTCAGAAATTCAACAATCAGTGGTGTTGGATTCATCCATTGGTGAAGAAACCACAGTGGGACCCTATGCATATATTCGGCCTGATTCGGTTATTGGCTCGGGTGTAAAAATTGGGGATTTTGTGGAAGTCAAAAACTCTACCATTGGCGATGGCACCAAGGTCTCCCATCTAACCTATTTAGGAGATGCGAAAATTGGAGGCCATGTGAACTTTGGCTGTGGAACGGTCATTGTAAACTATAATGGTAAGGTGAAACAAGAGACAATTATTGAAGATCATGCATTTATTGGTTGTAACACAAACCTAATAGCTCCAGTGCGGGTTGGTAGAAATGCTTATACAGCAGCAGGTTCAACCATCACTAAAGACGTGCCGGCCAATGCACTAGCAATTAGCCGAGTTCCACAAGAAAACAAAGAGGGCTGGGTAGAACAAAAAGGTTTAAAAAAAGACTAGGCAGTGATGTCAAAGGAGGTTCTTGATGGAACAATGTTATAATCTTGAAAGGATTAAGATCTTCGCCGGAAACTCTCAACCGGAAATGGCAACTGGCATTACCCAAAAGCTAAATATGCCTTTAGGTAAGGCCCAGGTTGGTCGCTTTAGTGATGGGGAAATCGCAGTAAGCATCGGTGAGACCGTGAGAGGTTGTGATGTGTTTGTTATTCAATCCACGCAAACTCCAGTCAATGAAAACTTAATGGAGTTACTGATTATGATTGATGCCTTCAAGCGGGCTTCAGCAGGACGTATTAATGCAGTGATTCCCTATTATGGTTATGCCCGTCAAGATCGTAAAGTAAAGGCGAGAGATCCAATCACAGCCAAGTTGGTTGCTAATCTTCTCACCAGTGCTGGAGCTGATCGCATCATAACCTTGGATGTTCATTCCCATCAAATTCAAGGTTATTTTGATATTCCAATGGATAATCTCAGAGGAGGTCCAATCCTAGCACAGTACTTTATTGAACGTGGTTTTCGAAATGCTGATGATGTGATTTTAGTGGCTCCGGATTTAGGTTCAGTGACGAGAACCCGAGAATTTGCAGAACGCTTGGGTGCGCCTATTGCGATCATCGATAAACGGAGACCCAGACCTAATGTGTCGGAAATCATGAACATTATCGGAGATGTTTCCAATAAACGTTGCATCATGGTGGATGATATGATTGACACAGGGGGCACGATTGTGAATGCTGCAGAAGCTTTAAAAGCTCATGGTGCCAAAGAAATCTACGCAGCTGCCAGCCATGCCGTTTTATCAGGTAATGCTCCAGATCGACTCCAAGAATCCCCAATCACGGGAGTTATATTTTTGGACACCATTCGACTAGGTGCTGACAAGATTCGCGATAAGCTCACAGTTCTATCCTGCATCGATTTATTTAGTGAAGCAATTTCACGAGTCCATTACAATAGACCCCTATCAACCATCTTTTAGCAGGTAGACGAAAATTTCAATCAAATATCCATTAAAACTAGAAGCGTGCTGAATTGACTTAGGTGAATGAACTGTTAATTTTGTGAAGCGACAAGGGAATTGAACCCATAATAAGATAATATTAATATAAGTTGGTATAATTATATATCCCCGAATATCGGGACCACAGGAGGAAAGTAATGGAAGGCAAAATTGGAAAAGTTCTAATAGTTGATGACGATGAAAATATAAGTGAAGTTTTAAAGATGTATCTTGAAAACTCAGGGTACGACACTAAGGTTTGTGCCGATGGAAAAACGGCACAAGAGGTGTTTACTGAATATAAGCCGGATTTAGTCTTACTTGATATCATGCTTCCATTTATCGATGGAATTGATGTATTAAAGTGGATTCGTCGCGATTATGAAACGCCGGTTATCATGCTAACGGCCAAGGGAGAGACCTTTGATAAAGTTCTTGGTTTAGAGCTGGGAGCCGATGATTATATGGTGAAACCTTTTGAGCCGAAAGAAGTTGTAGCTCGAGTTAAGGCAGTAATGCGTCGCTTTAATGTTGATGGCGGTGGAAAAGAAGCGTTAAACTTCCCCGAACTAACGGTAGACGTGAACTCCTACAGCGTAACTTACCGTGGATCAGTTGTTAAAATGCCACCGAAAGAATTTGAACTACTCTATCACTTAGCAGCCCACAAAAACCGTGTCTTTACCAGAGAACAACTTCTTTGCGAGGTGTGGGGTTATGACTACCCTGGTGATTCTAGAACCGTGGATGTTCATATCAAGCGTCTTCGTGAGAAGCTTCAAGGTGGACCCAACTGGCAGCTGGAAACAGTTTGGGGAGTCGGCTACAAGTTTGAAGTGAAGTAGCATCGTATGAGCTGATGAAAAGTAAAAGTATTGTTTTCAAGCTGGTGGCCACTTTTGTAGTGATCTTGGCCATCAGCTATATGATTATTGCGACCATTTTGTCGGTGTGGGTTCAGCGAGGTTACATTAGTGATCGCCGGACTCAATTAAAAGACTCTGCAGAGTTTATCGAATTTAATGTGGATCGCTATCGAGCGAACGAAATTAAAAAAACGAATTTAACCACCACGTTGCAGTATCTAGGTAAGGGGCTCAATGATTCTGAGATTCTTGTTTTAGATGAGCGTAACATGGTGTTTTTGGTGTCTCAAGAAGAGCTATCGGATTGGATTTTCAAAGAGTTTCCATCAGATAACTTAGAAAAGTTGTCGGATGGAAATGTTCGAGAAATTTCACGATTAGCTGGTCCTGATGGAGCCACTGAATATTTTGTCTATGTATCACCCATGATGAAAGACGGTGTTTATCGTGGATCAGTTGTTGTGATGACACCGGAGGCAGCAGTCAGAGACCAAGTATCGGGTGTGTTTTTGATTATTTGGGTTAGTTCTTTATTGGCTTTAATCGCCTCAATTTTTATGATTTATTATTTTGCTCAGCAAATTTTGATTAAACCCTTATATGAACTCAATGGAGTAGCTGACAAAATGAGTAAAGGGGATTTTTCCCAGCGGGCCTTAGTAACCTCAGACGATGAAATCGGGAATTTAGCCAATTCCTTTAATCATATGGCTGAATCTATTGAACATACCGATCAAAACCGACAGGATTTTATTAGCAACATTTCTCATGAGTTGCGGTCGCCGATTACGTCGATTCGAGGCTTTATTGCTGGAATTTTAGATGGAGTCATTCCCAAGGATAAAGAAAATTACTATCTTAATGTGGTTTATCAAGAAATCAACCGATTGACACGGCTGATTAATGATTTATTAGACTTATCGGCTATGGAATCTGGGCGGTTTTCGATGGATATTACAGAAGTGGACTTAAACGAAATTATTCGTCTGTCCATTGTAAAATTTGAAACCAAGATTAATGAAAAGAAACTAAAAGTCGATATTTCATTGGATGCTGAACAGCAGTTAGTGGCAGGGGATCGCGATCGATTGATTCAAGTTGTAACAAACCTCTTGGATAATGCGGTGAAGCATTCCCCACCAGAAGGTCATGTGGAAGTATCAACTCGAGTCAAAGGGAAAAAGGTGACCGTAGCTATTTATAACGACGGAACACCAATTTCTGAGGCGGATAGCAAAAATATCTGGTCGCGCTTTTATAAAGCGGATCGTTCTAGGACCCAAAAAGAGTCCACTGGTCTAGGACTGCCCATTGTTCGGAATATTTTAACCCAGCTAGGCGAAAATGTCTGGGTGGAAAATCGGGAAACCGGAGTAGTATTCCAGTTTACTTTGAGTAAAACTTAAATAGGTGATGAAGATGAAAAAAAAGCGAAATGGACAGGAGAGTCAGGAAGGGCATATTCGAATATCCAACCGTGAGACGGTTCGATATCAAACCCATCGCAATGGCCTGCTAACTTTATTGGGGATTGGAGCTGTGATTCTTTTTTCCTTGATTCTATTACTATTGATGAAAAACTATACGGATCGGCGGATTACCCAAGCCAATGACCTGTTGAATCGAGAGTCTACCGAGTACAATGAACTGGAAAAACGAATCTATGAACGAGAAAGTTTTCGAAGAGTCTTTGACTTAACGGTTCCTAACTTGGTTGGAGTTTCAGCCAGTCGCTATGCTTTTCTAACAAACTACTCCAAAGTAATCACAACGGGGGTAATCTATGATGACAGGGGCTCTATCATAGTGCCCGCTGAAATGGTACGGGGACAGGAGGAGATTTATGTTAGGGCTTTTGAGGGAGAACAAGAGGTTCTCTCCACGGCTTCCGTTATCGGTGTTGATGAGGCGTCGGGCTTGGGGCTGATAAAGCTAAGAGATTTAGGTGGAGTTCAACCTCTAAAACCGGTGGAACATAAACTATCATTAGCGCAAACAACCTTACTGATCGCACTGCCTAAGGGGAATCCAGATACTGGCAATCTGACCATGGGTCAGATTCACTCTACCGAAGAACTTTTTACCATCGTTGAAGATAAGGAGCGCACCAAATTGCCGGTATTTTTAATCTCCACTTCACTTTACTTTGGAAACGATGGAGGAGCTGTTGTCACCATGGATGGAAGCTTGGCTGGGATAGCGTCTATGGAGTTAACGGAGCGCTTGGGGGTTTCACCTTATACAGCAGTGGTTCCCAGCAGTGAACTGGAGAAAATCGTGGACCGAATCCAAAGCCGAGAATCTTTTCTGTCAGCTACTTTTGGCCTTGAAGGAGAAATGTTAAAAATTCCTGGTCTAGACCAAGTGGGATTCTATGTTTTGGAAGTAGCAGAAGATTCGACAGCTCAACGAGGGGGCATCCAACCAACGGACATCATTTTAACGGTGGACGGTATGACAATGGATTTGGACCAGACGCTTGATGATTATATTAAAGGGAAAAAAGCAGGGGAAGATGTCGTGATTACCCTGTGGCGTTTGAATGAAACTCAGTCTTTTAGTATAAAAATCTACTAAGGCACCACAGAAAAAAAGAAATCAATTGAAAAAGCGGGATGCCCAAGGAAGTGATTCCTTGGTTTTTCCCATGTCAGGAGGAAGGACATTTGTTTATAATATTCGGCTTGGGCAATCCAGGTTCACAGTACGTTGGAACAAGGCACAATGCCGGGTTTGAATTGCTGGACTTTATTGCTGAGGCAGCAGATATAGAGATTAATAAAACGAAATTTAAGAGCATAGTGGGAGAAGGTTTTTGGCATGGCGAGAAAGTCATCTTAATTAAACCTATGACTTACATGAATCTTTCGGGGGAAGCGGTAGTAGCTGCTTTAAACTTCTACAAACCGGAAGCAGATCAGTGGGTAGTGGCTTATGATGATATTGATCTTAAACCAGGAGCAATCCGGATCCGAGAAAAAGGTTCTGCAGGCGGCCATAATGGAATGAAAAGCATTATCGGACTGACGGGTACAAATGAGTTTAATCGTGTACGCATCGGCGTGGGTGGCCCAAGGGGTAATGTGGTATCCCATGTGCTAGGTAAATTCACACCAGAAGAAGAAAAACTATATGTGGAAGGCTTAGTGATGGCCCGCGAAGCAGTGGAAATCATCCTTAGACGAAACGTGAAAGATGCTATGAGTAAGTTTAATTCTTCTGGCAAGCCACCTAAAAAGCCCAAAGGCGATACTAGGGTGAAGGCCAAGGCCAAAGGAGAAAACAACCAGGTAGCAGAGGAAGACGTCCAAGTAGCCAAAGGATTCGTCAAAGTAGCCAAAGAAGGATTAAGTCAATCAGCATCAAACCAATCGTCGGAAATTGAATCAACAGGTACACAATTAGTGGTAGTTGAGTCGAATTCAAGGCTGGAGGAAAAAATAGCGGATGAGCTACTAAGGAATAAAGGGTTGGCTGATGAACGGAAAACGCGCTTAGAAGCTGATCGTCAGACAGATAATTCTAGTAGCCAGGTTTGTGAGGAAAAGAAATGAGACTCAACCAAATAAAAGAACATATCACTAAAACCAAAGGCTTTGGTGAAGTAAACCAGGGGGTGTCTGAAAAAAGATACCCTATTGGAGTTTATGGCATCTCAGATTCTGCTCGAGCAGCCTTTATCTCCAGCTTTTTCAATGAAACAGATAAAAGTGTTTATGTGTTTTCTTGGTCTGATATGGAGGCAAGGGCCATTTATGAGGATTTGCAGCTGTGGGAGATGGATGTTTACTTTCTTCCATCTCGGGAGCTAGTATTTTACGATGCCGATGCCATTTCTGGCGATCTTCGCTGGGAGCGACTTAGGGTATTAAAAGAAATTGCCGCTGATCAAAAGAAAATTATCGTCACTTCCGTTGAATCCTTATTATCGGCTTGGATGCCACTAAAATATTTTAAGGACTACACCTTTAATTTTCGTCCAGGCGATGTAATTGAACTAGAGACCCTGGCGAAACGATTAATCGAATCTGGCTACGAACGAGCTGAAGTCACGGAAGGTCGTGGTCAGTTTTCTTTGCGTGGGGGAATTATGGATATTTTTTCCCCTGTTGCTAGTTTCCCGGTGCGTATTGAGCTGTTTGGTGATGAGATTGATACCATTCGAATCTTTAACCCAGATTCTCAGCGATCCATGGACCACGTGGATGGGGCGGAAATTTTCCCGAGTAAGGAAATCATCATTGATAAACCCTCCTTGATTCGTGGACGTGATCAAATTCAAGGGGAATTTGATGATGTGATGAATAATAAAAAGATGCGCAAAGCCCTAGGGCCAGAAGGGTTTGAGAAACTGAAAAGTATTGTGAATAAAAACCTAGAAGCTTTGGACCAAACTTGGAGTTTTGAAACCATTGATTCGTATTTGCCATACTTTTTTCAAGAGACAGCCAGCTTATTTGACTACATAGGGGATGACTTTATCATTTTGGACGATTCCGTTCGCACCATGGGGAAGTTGGAGTCCGCCGAGTTTGAGTTTAAAGAGCAGTATCAAACCTTTCTTAGTCGTGGTGAGATTTTAGCCGGTCAATCTGGCATTATGGTGAATCCAAAAGAAATTCAATCCCAATTTGAAACAAAAGCGGTATTGACTCTCAACGACATGATGAAAACGGATCGCTTATTACCGCCCCGTCATCTGGCTCATTTCGAGGCTAACTCCATTTACCATTTCCATGGACAGTTGGAAATGCTGGTAGAGGATATCCTAGAGCGGAAAAAGGCGGGTTGGCGCACGGTGATTTTATCAGGCACCCGTCCTCGGGGAGAACGATTAGAAAAGACCCTTCGGGAGCGAGATATTGAAGCCGTCTATCGCGATGATGTAGGTGAAGTGCCAAAAGAGGGAACCGTTATTACTTTTGGAAGTCAAAAGACCAGTTTTGAATTTCGAGATATTAAACTGGCTTTGATTTCTGATGCCCAGGTGTTTGGTGAATCAACCAAGAAAAAGAAACGGCGGCAAATTAAAGGCAAGGGAATTGAAAAAATCCACTCCTATGATGATTTGAAAAAAGGGGAGTACGTGGTTCATGTGAATCATGGAATTGGTATTTACCAGGGGATGAAACAAATGGAAGCTCAAGGCGCCATTAAGGATTACCTTGAGATTAGCTATGATCGCAATGATCGTCTATTTATTCCGGTTGACCAACTGGATTTAATTCAAAAATACATTGGGAACGAAGCAGCTAGCCCCAAGGTATCACGCCTTGGCGGTCAAGACTGGGCCCGAGCTAAAGCAAAAGCCCGTCAGAATGTTGATGAAGTGGCAGAAGAAATTGTTCAACTTTATGCTCAGCGTAGCCAAATCAAAGGCCATGAATTTTCAAAAGACACACCCTGGCAACAGGAATTTGAAGATGAGTTTCCTTTTGAAGAGACTCATGATCAACTCAGTAGCATCGAAGAGATTAAACGAGATATGGAATCACCCCGGGTGATGGATCGACTTCTTTGTGGTGATGTGGGTTATGGTAAGACGGAAGTCGCCATGCGAGCGGCTTTTAAGGCCATTATGGACGGAAAACAAGTGGCGGTTTTAGTGCCTACCACCATCTTAGCGGAGCAACACTATAAAAACTTTAGTCGTCGGTTTGATGGCTTTGCCGTTAGTGTTGACATGGTTTCTCGCTTTCGAACACCACGGCAAGTCAAGGAAACCTTGTCTCGCTTAAAAGAGGGCAACTTGGATATTATTATTGGGACTCATAAACTGCTGGGTAAAAGTGTGGTCTTTAAAGACCTTGGCTTATTGGTGGTGGATGAAGAACAACGCTTTGGTGTAAAGCATAAAGAAAAGCTTAAAGAACTCAAGCAAACGGTGGATGTGTTGACGTTATCGGCCACACCGATTCCAAGAACTTTGAATATGAGTATGACGGGAATACGCGATATTTCATTAATTGAAACGCCTCCAGAAGATCGCTTTCCCATTCAAACTTATGTGGTGGAATTCAATGAACAGCTAATTCGAGATGCCATTTTGCGGGAGAAAGGCCGACAGGGTCAATGCTACTTTGTTTTTAATCGAGTGCAGGAAATTGAGCGAATGGCAAATTATCTCAAAAAACTGGTGCCGGAAGTTGAGTTTGGCATTGCCCATGGCCAATTAGCGGAACGAGAACTTGAAGACGTGATGGTGGAGTTTATGGAAGGACGCTTTGATGTGCTGGTCAGTTCCACCATTATTGAAACGGGTCTTGATATCTCCAACGTCAACACCATTATTATTTATGATTCGGATAAACTGGGATTGTCTCAGCTTTATCAGTTACGAGGCCGCGTGGGTCGGAGCAATCGAATTGCCTATGCCTATTTAACTTACCGACGGGATAAAGTCTTAACGGTGGTGGCTGAAAAACGGCTCAAGGCCTTAAAGGATTTCACTGATCTTGGCTCAGGCTTTCGAATTGCTATGCGAGACTTGGAAATTCGAGGCGCGGGTAATATGATGGGCAAAGCCCAGTCCGGTCAGATGGCTGCAGTTGGTTATGATATGTACATCAGAATGCTGGATGAGGCCGTCAAAAAGCTCACCGGCCACGAACAACGTGGTGCTGCGGAAACGGTGGTAGATATTCGCTTGGACGCCTACATACCAAAAGAATACATTGGCGATGAAGTGCTGAAAATCCAAATGTACAAAAAAATTGCTGCCATTGAAACCAAAGAAGACTATTTCCACGTCAAAGAAGAGCTAGAAGATCGTTTCTCGGATATTCCAGATGCCACCTATAATTTGATGGATGTGGCCCTATTAAGAGCTAAGGCAAAAGCCTTAGGTATCACTGAAATTCGTGATCGAGGGACATCGGTGGTGATTACCTTTGTTGATGCAGAAGCGGTTAAAGGGGAATACGTGGACGTGGTCGCCTCAAAAGAATATGCACAGAGAACTCGGTTTTTTGATAAGCCAACTCCTCAACTGGAATTCCGTTATCAAACCAATAAAGAACGGTTAATCCGGGACCTGGGTAAACTGTTCGATGCCATGGGTAAACCAGCCCAAGAGGCTGCAAAAGCGGCAGAAAAAAAAGAGAAAGCGGAACAAGCTGAGCAAAAAGCAAAACGCGCTCGTGAAAAATCTGAATCGACAGAAATATCTGAGTAATTAGAAAAAAAAGTCTAGTCAAAAACCTAGAGAAGACAAAAGTTTACACAGTAGAAAAATTAAGCGGAAAATAAGACAGACAGAAATAAACTTTTAAGGGTAGTAGGGCTGAAGACTGAAAATCGACTAAAAACTAGGATAGTTGCCTAATGGAAAATTTAAAACAAATTTAAAACAACATTAAGCTCCTCATTTGGGGAATTGTGGGGAATTAGTGGCAAAGTTGTGAGAATAGACGGTTCCAGTTGCCACTTTTAGTGAAAACATTTATAATGAACCTTGATGTTTTACAAGAAAAAAGTATATCCGAGCGTTTCGGAAAATAGAAATTAAAACGCAAATAAGCCTCCCTTTGGAGGACAACTAGGAGTGTAAAAAATTGATCGGATTAAAAAAAATAGCAGCAGTTCTTACCGTAGGCATGAGCCTGTCGGTTTTGTCAGGATGTGGCCTGGTAGTAAAGACGGACGAAGCCATTGAAAGAGAGGAGGCGGAACTAAGAGGAACTATTCTCGTTGAAGGCGATGAGGGGATTAAAGTAACCTACGGGGAAGTCTTAGACGATTATGAAGTATATTTAGCAGGCCAAGAGGCACAGTATGGCGAGGAAAACATGGAATACTTGCTTCCTCAATTAGAGCAACAGAAAATCCAAATTATGGATTCTAAAATGAGAAGTCAACTCATGGAGCGAAAAGCTGATGAGATGAATATTCCTAAAGAGTCAGCTGAGATGCTGGCCGAGTATGAAGAAATCGTTAAAGCCGACATCGAAAGTACTGGTGGACAAGAAAAATATGATGAATTACTAAAAGAAGCAGGTTTCACAGCTGAAAGCTATAAAGCAGAAGTTATCAAGGGATTACGGGTTGAGAAGCTCCTAGATGAGGTCACGAAAGACGTCACCGTAGAAGATCCTGATATCAACACCTACTATGAGGAACATAAGGCAACTGATTTCACCACGGAAGCCGGTGGCACACTCTACCACATTTTCTTTGGTAAGCCAGAGGATGAAGCGGCTGAGGCGAAGGCTAAGGAAGCCAAAGCTAAATTGGACGCTGGAGCTGATTTTGCTGAAATTGCTAAAGAGTATGGACAAGATTCAAGTAAGGATGAAGGGGGTCTGTTAGGGGCGTTCCCTTGGGACACAGAGGAACTTGGACCGGATTTTATGGCTGAAGCCAAGAAGGTTCCAGAGGGTGAAATTTCCGAACCTGTTAAAACAAGCTTTGGCTGGCATATTATTAAAGTCACCGATGTAGTGGAAGAGGATACCGTTCTTGAATTGTCGGATAAAGTAACAGGAGACGACGGTGTTGAACGGACTCTGAAAGAAGATATTAGGAACCTTTTGATTAGTAATCAAAAGACGAAAAAAGTTGCTGAACTTTTGGATGAATGGGAAGCGCAGTACAATGTAAAACGCTATCCAGAGCGGATTCCGATGGAGCATCAGCCAGATCCGGCAACGACAAAACCTAGTACAACAACTAGCACCACGACAACAGAAACCACGACAACAGAAACAACAAAACCATAGAAGATGAACTGACAAAGCAATGGATGGCATGTTTCGTCCATTGCTTTTTAATTTTAGGGATTGAGTTTAGTTTGTAACCCTATCTAGGGCTTCATAGGATATAATATTTTTGTTTTCAAAAACTTGCAGCAGTCTGCCGAAAAGGCAGAGAGGTATTACTAAAAATAGATCGAAATACGGGAGAAAGAATATGAAACATACTAAAAAGATTATCAGTGCCATCCTATTGAGTGGAGTTCTTATGGGGTGCACGCCAGCTAACAAGAACACGGAAACATCTAATAGCACTGGGACAAACCAGACAACTGCTGCGGCAGCTGGTGAGGATGCAGAAAATAATGGCGGAACATCAACTCCAGGCGAAGCAACCAAAGACCCAGTAATCACCCAAGCCATTGATCCAGATATTATATTGGCAGAAGGAGATGGAATTTTAATTACATCAGGGGATGTAGAAAAAGAGTTTGAAAAGATGCTAGATTCACTACGGGCAGAATATTCGCCTGAGATGGTAGACTCAGCGATTGGCACCTTACAAAATGAGAAGGCGAACATTCTAGAACAGTATCTTCGCAATGAGCTTCTTTCTAAAAAAGGGGAAGAATTAGGAATCGAGCTTGAAAGTGAAGAAGCTGTGGCGAAATATGATGAAATCCTAAAAGGAAATATTACTAATTTTGGTGGCCAGGAGAAATTTGATGAAGTCTTGGCTCAGGCAGGATATACAGCGGAAAGCTATCGTGAAGATGTCTTAAATTCTTTGCGTTATGAAGCGGTAGCTGAAGAAGTGACCAAAGATATAACGGTATCTGAAGATGATGTTGCTACAGAATATGAAGAGGTGAAGGCAACGACATTTACAGAGCAGCCAAATGCAACTTTATATCACATCTTTTTTGGAGACCCAGAAGAAGTGGAAGATGCTGAGGCGAAAGCCAAGGAAGCCAAGCAGAAATTGGACGATGGAACACCATTCGCCGAATTGGCCAAAGAGTATGGACAAGACGGAACAGCAGATAAAGGAGGGCTCCTAGGAGATTTTCCCTACCAGAATCAGCAACTAGCCCCTGACTTTATGAATGAGGCTTATAAACTAGAAGAAGGTGAAGTTTCAGAACCGGTTAAAACGACTTTTGGTTGGCATCTAATCAAGGCAGAAAATGTTCAAAAAGAACCTAAAGTTCTTGGACTAACCGACCGGATTACCCTTGAAAATGGTCAAGAGATTCTGGTTAATGAAAATATTCGAATGAACATATTAAACAGCAAACGTAAGGCGCGCTTGGATGAATTATTCGCCCAGTGGGAAACTACTTGGAATGTGAAGAAATATGTGGATAAAATTCCAATGAACGTAGAAGTTGAAGAACCCAATGAAGAATCCAATGAAGAATCCAATGAAGAATCCACACAACCCTAAACAAGTATCCCTTATTGTTAAAAGCCAGGATTTAAAGAAAGCTATGGATTTCAATGGGAAAAAAGCATATAGATTGATTCCAAAGACTGATCAGCAGAGAAATTATTCTCTGCTTTTTTTAAAATTAATCGCAAATTATTAATGTGAAACGCTAACTGAACGCCTCGGTTCACTGGACTGGTTTTTCACAAAAACCAAACAAATCGTTTCGATATTTAGATTAAAGTGACCAAGCTTTGATATAATGATAGAAACAAAAAACACTACTTAACTCAAGAAGTTATACATAGGTAGTGTAGACTCAAGAACAAAAACACAAGAACAAAAACACAAAAAAGCCATTCGCCAAGATAGGGAGAAAATAAGATGATACATATTGCTGGATTGGGACCGGGGGATGCCGGTTCAATTACTATGGAAACTTATAATCTATTAAAAAACACAAAAGTTGTGCTACGAACTAAGATTCATCCCACGGTAGCTACTCTAGAAGACTGGAGGGTTGAATATCGCTCCCTAGACCACGTCTACGAGGAGAATGATAGCTTTGAGGGTGTTTATAGCGACTTGGCCAAAGAGGTCTTAAAACTCTACCAAGACGATTTTAAGGACATGACGTACTGCGTACCAGGTAATCCATTAATTGCAGAAAAATCTGTGGTAGAGCTGGTTGCTTTATTGAAAGAAGCTAAAATTCCCTACAAGATTCACTCAGCAGTCAGTTTTATTGATGTTATTTTAGAGGTGCTTGAGCGCGATCCTATAAAGGGATTATTAATTCTTGATGCTCAGGATCTTGGCCGAAAGGGCATCACAGGTGAAACAGACACAATATTGACTCAAGTTTATAATAAGCGAATTGCATCAGAGGTAAA
>LSQX01176067.1_pt1 | contig 22661 bp, 22 predicted proteins | sample 654561 | NCBI WGS metagenome assembly LSQX01 (sample SAMN04489861, study PRJNA283612) | anaerobic digester metagenome | isolation source: 4 biogas reactors fed with cattle manure at either 37C or 55C with and... | place: Denmark: Kongens Lyngby | collected 2014
GCCCAGGCGGGGAGGTTCTACTCATTAAAAGGCATAAGTAGGATTTTCCTGTCCTGGGCAGTGTTATTTTTTACACCAATAAGTATATACAAAAACAGGAGGGAATAATGAAAATACTTGTAGTTGGAAATGGTGGCAGGGAACACTGTCTTGTCTGGAAAATTGCTCAATCTAAGTATGTGGACAGGATATATACTGCACCCGGCAACCCGGGAACAGCTGAGTATGGTGAAAATGTTGATATAGATGGACTCGATATTGATAATCTGTTGAAATTTGCTCTGGAAAAGGAAATAGATCTTACCTTTGTAGGCCCGGAAGCACCTCTGGTTGGAGGCATAGTTGACCGTTTCCAGGGAGCTGGTTTGAAGGCCTTTGGGCCTGTAAAGAACGCTGCTATTCTTGAGGGAAGTAAGGTTTTTGCAAAGGGCTTTATGAAAAAATATGGTATTCCTACAGCAGAGTATAAGGTCTTCAATAATGCAGAGGAGGCCCTGGAATATATTAAAGATAAAGGTGCCCCTATAGTGGTAAAAGCTGAGGGCCTTGCTGCAGGCAAGGGTGTTGTTGTCGCAAAGGAGCTCAGTACTGCAGTAGAAGCTGTAGAATCCATGCTTATTGAGAAAAAATTCGGTAGTTCCGGCCAGAGGATTGTAGTTGAAGAATATCTGGAGGGTGAGGAAGCTACGGTTCTGGCCTTTGTAGACGGGAAGACTATAGTACCGATGATAGCTTCACAGGATCATAAACAGGCCTATGATGAAGACAGAGGTCCCAATACCGGAGGCATGGGTGCCTATGCCCCTGCACCTCTTGTTGATGAAAAGATGATGGAAAAGGTGAAAAGAGAGATACTATTCCCGACACTGGAAGGTTTAAAGAGTGAAGGGATAGATTATAAAGGTGTTCTTTATACAGGTATTTTAATAAAGGATGGTTCGCCAAAAGTCATTGAGTATAATGTCCGTTTCGGTGATCCTGAGGCACAGGTTGTTCTGCCTCTCTTAAAGACTGACCTTGTTGAGATTGCCCTGGCCGTGATTGAGGGAAGTTTGTCTGAGCTTGAAATAGAATGGTTTGACAAAAAAGCTTTATGTGTTATTATGGCATCAGGTGGATATCCTATGGAATATGAGAAGGGAAAACTAATCAGTGGAATAGATAAAGTGGACGGCAGGGATGATCTCCTTGTTTTTCAGGCCGGGACAAAACTTGTAGATGGAGAACTTTATACAGATGGAGGCCGTGTTCTGGCTGTAACTGCAATTGGAAGCAGTTTTATGGAGGTCATTGAAAAGGCCTATTCAGGGGTGGAGAAGATTTATTTCCCTGATTTTCATATCAGACACGATATAGGGCATAAGGCTCTTAAATACATATAAAAGGGAGGTACAAATCATGAAACCACTTGCAGGTATTGTTATGGGTAGTGATTCTGATTTGCCGGTTATGAAAGAAACTGCAGAAATCCTGGAAGAGTTCCAGATATCTTTTGAAATAACTGTAATCTCTGCACACCGCAACCCGGAGAGGCTGGCACAATATGCCAGCAGTGCAGAAGAAAGGGGTTTGAAGGTAATAATTGCCGGTGCAGGCGGGGCAGCTCATTTACCGGGTGTAATAGCAGCAAAAACCAGCCTGCCGGTAATCGGGGTTCCGATAAAGACCTCAACTCTCAGCGGACTGGATTCCCTGTTTTCTATTGTACAGATGCCTTCAGGTATTCCGGTGGCGACTGTGGCCATCAATGGTGCAAAGAACGCGGGCCTGCTGGCTGTACAGATTCTGGCTGTTGGAGATCAGGATTTATTGAAGAAATTTGGAGAATATAAAAGGGAGATGACCCTTAGAGTAGATAAAATTGCTGATGAAATTGAGGAACTGGGATACAGGGAGTATCTGAAAAGGAGGGGATAAAAGGAATGATCAGACGCAGTATTTTTGAGAATATAAGTCCTCTGGATCACCGCTATTCCTTGAATGAAGAGGATTTTTCAAAATACAGCAAGTATTTATCAGAAAAAGCCAGGATCAAATATCAGGCCAGGGTAGAGGCAGCACTGGTAAAGGTACTGGCAGGAAGGGGAATCTGTTCTGAAAGTGTTGCCGAAGAAGTAAGTAAAGCTGCCAGTGAGATAATTGCAGAAGAGGTTTATAATGAGGAATATAGAACAAAACATGATATCAGGGCACTGGTCAATTGTATACAGCGCAAGGTGAGCCCGGAGGCCAGGCCTTATGTACATTTTACCACTACTTCTTTTGATATTGTGGATACAGCAAATTCCCTCCGCTATAAAGAGGTCAGTTATGATTTGGTTATTCCTGCTCTATGTAAACTTGAAAAACTGTTAATGGATATTGCCATAAGGGAAAAGAATACCATTCAGATTGGCCGGACCCATGGGCAGCATGCCGTACCGATAACCCTTGGTTTTACTTTTGCGGGATATGTAAGCAGACTGGGCAACCGTATCAGGGAACTGAAGAATAAAAGCAGTATCCTGGCGGGTAAGATATCCGGCGCTGTAGGTGCCTACAATGCCAGCCATCTTTTCTTTGATGACCCGGAAGAATTTGAAAGGGAGGTTCTGGCAGAACTGGGCTTACAGCCTTCTACACATTCGACACAAATAGTAGAGACTGAATATATGACTGACTTTGTGCATGCCCTGATATCCTGTTTTGGGGTTCTGGCCAGTATCAGTGATGATATGCGTCATCTTCAGAGATCAGAGATTGCAGAAATCGGCGAACATTTTGATAGTGAACAGGTAGGCTCTTCTACAATGCCACATAAGCGGAATCCCATTAATTATGAGAATGTAAAGAGCCTCTGGAAAGAATTCATGCCCAGGATGAATACAGTATACATGGATCAGCTCTCAGAACATCAGCGGGACCTGACAAATTCCGCTTCTGCCCGTTTTATTCCTGAAATAATTGTTGGTTTAATGGAAGCCGTTAACAGACTTATCAGGGTTTTTAAGCGTTTTGCAGTTGATTATGAAAACATCAAAAGGAATTTTGAAATGAGTAAAGAGATGATTGTAGCTGAACCCTTGTATATCCTGCTGGCATCTTACGGCCATCCAGATGCCCATGAGGCAGTAAGGGTCCTGACACTTGAGGCAGAGAAAAGCGGCAGGAATTTACGTGAACTGGTACTGGAAAAACAGGAATTAAAAGCTTATCTGGATAAGTTTACTGAAAAACAGAAGGAGATACTGGTAAATCCAGAGAAATATACGGGAATCGCCGCTGAAAAGACCGTAAGGGTTGTTGATTACTGGAAAAAGGAACTTGGTTTATAAGAAAATTCAAGTTATATAATGAAAATATTATAAGGAGGTTTTGGCTGTGGAGAAAAAAGAATTGCTTTATGAAGGTAAGGCAAAAAAAGTTTATAAGACAGCTGATGAGGACAGGTTTATTGTAATGTTTAAGGATGATGCTACTGCATTTAATGGAAAGAAAAAGGGGCAAATCCAGAGAAAGGGGATAATGAATACTGCCATAACAAAAATCTTTTTTGAATTGCTGGAAGAGAAGGGAATCCCTACACATTTTATTGAGCTTGTTTCAGATAATGAGATTCTGGTGAGAGGACTGGAGATATTCAAAATTGAGGTAGTTATGAGGAATATTGCTGCAGGCAGTATTTCAAAAAGACTGGGACTGGAAGAAGGTACTATCCTGAAGAAGCCTGTACTGGAGTTTTATTATAAGGATGATGAACTTGGAGATCCCATGATAAATGAATATCATATCTTTGCAGAAGAACTGGCCACTGAAGAAGAACTGAATACCATTAAAAAAATGGCCTTTGAAATAAATGATATATTACGTGATTTCCTGAAGAAAAGGGGTATTGAGCTGGTAGATTTCAAGCTGGAATTTGGAAAAGATAAAGCCGGCAGGATATATCTGGCTGACGAGATTTCACCTGATACTTGCCGTTTCTGGGACAGCTCAACAGGAGACCATTTAGATAAGGACCGCTTCCGCAAGGATCTAGGAACTGTTCTTGATGCATATAGAGAAATATGGAAGAGAATTTCGGAATAACATAAGATGAGTGGTATTTTTGGAGCATACTCCACAACTGGAAAACCAGTACTTGAGGAAGCCTATCTTGGTCTTTACGCTCTTCAGCATAGGGGTCAAGAATCCGCAGGCATAGCCTGGCCTAACAATGGACGTGTTAACACTTCTCGCGGAGTTGGATTGTTACATAATGCTTTGGATCAGCAAAAACTTGCTAAGATCGCAGCTAGCAGCGCCATAGCTCATGTGAGCTGCTCTCCTCTTGATTTATCACAACCACAAAACATCCTCCCACTTAGCGCGAATTATGCTAGGGGTCTCATTGCTCTGTCCCACGATGGTTGTATTACCAATTTGTCGACCCTTACAAAACAGCTTGAACAGTGTGGTTCAATTTTTCATTCGACGACTGACTCCGAAGCCATCCTACACTTGATGGCTCAGAAAGCTCATATGCAGCCACTTGACGCTCTTGTTGACTCACTCAGAAAACTCGAAGGCTCTAGTTCGCTTCTTGTTCTTCTTGAAAATGCTCTTGTTGTGTCACGAGATCCTTGGGGCTTTAAACCTCTTTGCATCGGAGAAAAAGACGGTACATACTATGCAGCATCTGAATCATGTGCACTTGATATAGTAGGGGCTAAATTAATAAGAGATATCAATCCCGGAGAAATAGTTATTATTAATGAAAAAGGGATAAAATGCCTTAACATTCCCAATCAAAATCATAGTATCCGTCATATGAAATGTTCTTTTGAATATGTATATACGGCTCGACCAGATAGTATAATTGATGGACGTTCGGTTTATGAAGCTCGCAAAGAAATGGGGAAAAGACTTGCTCGCAAATCCCCATGCCCCAATGCGGACATTGCTGCCGGAATGCCTGACAGTGGAACAATTGCAGGAATTGGATATGCCGAAGAAGCAAAAACCCCTTTCGAACTGGCTGTTGTCAGAAACCGTTACGTAGGTCGCACTTTCATTCAACCAACTCAAAAAGTCCGTGAGCTTGGAGTAAAAATCAAACTAAATCCAATTTCAGAAGTATTCAAAGATAAAAAAGCTGTAATAATAGATGATTCTATAGTAAGAGGAACAACTGCACGGAGTATTATTTCAATGATAAGAAATTCAGGTGCATCAGAAGTTCACCTCCGTGTAGCTTCGCCGCCTGTTCTCCATGCCTGTAAATACGGCATAGATTCAAGAAAAGAAGGCTCGCTTGCTGCTGTTAGAATGTCAGTTCAAGAGTTGTGCGAAAATATAAACGCAGATTCACTAAGCTACCTAACAGAAGAGGATCTTGTGGCAGCGATAAGTCTTCCTGTAAATCAACTTTGCACGGCATGCTTCACAGGCAAATTTCTACCAGATGATAACTCGGGACAAGGAGCATAATAATGACAGAAAAACTCAGTTACGAAAAATCAGGCGTTAGTATTTCAAGTGGTGATGCTTGGGTAGAAGTCATTAAAGGACTCCTAAAAAAACGACCTAAAAACGCTAACACATTAGGAAGTGTTGGCGGATTTGTTGGTCTTTACAGCATCGGCGGTGGTCAGTGCATTGCTGCCTGCTGTGACGGAGTCGGAACAAAACTAGAACTTGCTAAAAAAACAGGCATATACCAAGAACTCGGACAGGACCTAGTTGCAATGAACGTTAACGACTTAGTAACAATTGGAGCAAGGCCACTTTTCTTTCTTGATTATATTGCATGTGGAAAACTTGATGTCAACGTTCTCAAAGAAATAGTTACAGGAGTTCTCAATGCATGTGAAGAAAGCCTCTGTGCCCTTTTAGGAGGGGAAACAGCTGAAATGCCCGGAGTATACAGTCCAGATGGATTTGACCTTGCGGGTTTTTCGGTGGGTATAGTTGATGAAGACGATATTATAGATGGAAAAAAAATAAAGAAGGACAATCTTATCTTAGGACTCGAAAGTTCAGGCGCCCATAGCAACGGTTATAGCTTGGTAAGAAGCGCTCTAGGTAAAGATGGTCTTAATATAGACCTCAAGTCCACTCCAAAAGGTTGGAAAGAAACTGTTGAAGAAGCTGCAATGCGCCCGACAAAACTATATGTAAAAGCCGCATTAGAAGCTGTCAAGACAGGTAAAATAAACGGTATGGCTCACATTACTGGTGGAGGCATGTATGCAAATATTGTTCGTATTGTACCAAAAGAACTCGATGTTAAGATAGATTTCTCATCTTGGAAAAGGCCTAAAATTTTTGATTTAATACAAAGTGCCGGGATTGCGGAAAATGAAATGAGAAATGTATTTAATCTTGGTATTGGCTATATCTTTATAATAGACAAAGCAGATTTAAAAAAGGTCACAGCAGCTCTTTCTAAAGCTGGAGAAAAACCTATTATTATTGGTACCGTGACAAAAAGATGACACTTCCCAAAATAGCCATATTAATTTCGGGAACAGGCACAAATATGGAAGCTATCGTAGACGCTTGTGCTACTGGTGAACTTCAGGCAGAGGTAACTTTTGTTGGAAGTGACCGTGCGAACGCAAAAGGTCTCAAAACAGCAGCCTCATACGGAATAAATACTACTGTTTTTTGCTATAAAGATATGGGACGCAACGCCGCAGAAAAAGCGATTGCAGAGGCAATAGATGAAACATGTTCTGAATGGATTGTTCTTGCTGGTTTTATGCGCGTTTTATCACCTGCTTTTGTTAAACGTTTTACAGGGAAGATAATAAATATCCACCCCTCACTTCTTCCTGCTTTCCCTGGAGCGCACGGAATACAGGAGGCTTGGGATGCAGGAGTTGACGTTTCTGGTGTTACCGTTCATATTGTTGATGAAGGAGTCGATAGTGGTCCTATATTAGCTCAAGAAGAGGTTGCTAGACTCCCTGAGGATACAATTGATACATTTGAAGCACGTATACACAAAACAGAACACAGAATTTATAAAACAACATTGAAAAAAGTCTTCGAGGATAATCGTAAAAATAAATAATAACGGAGGAATAGCAAATGCTGGAAACAAGAAAAGCTCTTATCTCAGTTTGGGATAAAACTGGCGTACTGGAATTGGCTAAAGGATTAGCAGCACATGGATATGAAATCGTATCCAGTTCTGGCACAGCTAAACACCTTAGAGAAGGCGGGGTCACAGTCACAGAGGTCGTAGATATGACTGGACTTCCTGCAATACTAGGAGGAAGAGTAAAAACTCTCCATCCTTCAATAATGGGAGGACTCCTTGCTCACCGGGGACTTGCGCAAGACGACGAAGATAGAAAGAAATTTAATATTCCTCTAATCGATGTAGTTGTCTGTACTCTTTATCCATTTGAAGAAACAGCTATGAGCAATGCAAACCTCGATAACCTCATCGAAAAAATAGATATCGGCGGAGTGTCACTTCTCCGTGCAGGTGCAAAAAACTATTACAGCGTAACTGTTGTATCAGACATTGCAGATTATCCTTGCGTACTAGAAGAACTTGAAAAAAATCAGGAATTCTCTCTCGAATTTAACCAAAAAATGGCATTAAAAGCCTTCAAAACAACAGCTAACTATGATGCAACAATATACAAAGGGTTATCTACTGAAGTAGGCTTAGAAGATGAGGCTTGCGATGATAAAATTATTTCTCTTCGTCAGGTACAAAATCTACGCTACGGAGAAAATCCTCATCAAAAAGCGGCTCTTTTTCTGCCACCTCTCGAAAGACCACCTTTTGAACAGCATTCCGGAAAGGAACTTTCCTACAACAATTTGCTTGACCTCGACACACTACTTCGTGGCTGTTCCGTATTCCAGGAAGACTGTGCCTGCACTATAGTAAAACACACGACACCTTGCGGCACTGCAAAGGGCAACACTCCACTTGACGCATTTAAAAAAGCTCTCAAATGTGATCCTATATCAGCATTTGGTGGAATAATCGGAATGACACGCTGCGTCGATATGGAGACAGCCAAAGCTATTACTGAAACATTTTTTGAAATAGTTGCTGCCCCATCATTCGCAGATAATGTAATCGATTATTTTAAAGAAAAAAAACCAAATCTTCGTGTTTTGACAATAGTTCCCGGCTATGCACCCAAGCTGCAAATTACTGGTAATCGTGTTGGGTTCCTTATTCAAGAAGACAAACTCCCTGCTTTGCCTCAACAAAAAGACGGAAAATGGGTTGGTGTTCCTAGACCAGATCTCTGGGACGACATTGTCTTTGCGTGGAAGACAGCTGCTATAGCCAAAAGTAATACTATTGTAATTGTAAAAGACGGTGCGGCTCTTGGTATAGGCGGAGGATTCACAAACAGAGTTGACGCTGCAGCGTATGCGATACGATTTGCCGGAGAAGACGCTAAGGGAGCGGTTATGGCATCTGATGCATTCTTTCCATTCCCTGATACGATTGAACTTGCAGCAAAAGCAGGTGTTATTGCAATTATTGAACCAGGCGGTTCAATACGGGACGCAGAAGTTATTAAACGTACAGAAGAACTCGGGCTCAGCATGTTTATCGGCGGAACCCGCACGTTCCGACATTAGGTTGTAGATATGAGAATTATGATACTTGGTGGAGGCGGACGAGAACACGCTGTTGCTCACGCCTTCTCTAAGTCTAAAATAGATACAGAGTTGCATTGTTGCCCTGGAAATCCCGGGATAGCTAAACTGGCCAAATGCCATATTGGAGACCCTTGTAACCCCTCTGAAATGCTAACCCTGTGCAAAAGTAATGGAATAGAACTTGTTTTCGTGGGACCTGAAGCACCTCTGGTTGCTGGAACAGCAGATGCTCTTCGTGAAGCAGGACTACTTGTTATGGGGCCAAGTATGTCTGGCGCACGTCTTGAAGGAAGCAAAGCCTTTTCAAAACAATTTATGGACAAACATGGGATTCCAACGTCATCGTTTGACCTATGTACTGATATAGATGGTTGCCGCAAAGCACTGAAAAAACGCACTGCTCCATTTGTTGTTAAAGCTGATGGATTAGCTGCCGGTAAAGGTGCATTTCTTTTAGATACATTTGAAGAGGCAATTAATATATGCACAATGATGTTGGATGACTTCCTGCTTGGGACAGCAGGAAGAGTAGTAGTTATTGAAGATTTTGTTGCAGGCCAGGAAACAACCGTCCTCGCTCTTACAGACGGTAAAACTATTCGCGTTCTTCCATCAAGTCAAGATCACAAACGCGCTCTTGACGGTGACAAAGGAGATAATACAGGTGGAATGGGAGCATACTCTCCTGTTCCTTGGGTGGATGATACGTTTATGAAAAAAGTTACAGAAGAAGTTCTCCAACCAACTCTTGACGGATTACATGAAGATGGAATTCCTTTTTGCGGTGTAATCTACGCCGGTATTATGGTAAAACCAAATGGCTCGCTTTCTCTTCTTGAGTACAACGTACGGTTGGGTGATCCTGAAGCACAAGTTGTACTTCCTGTTTTCGACGGAGACTTTGCTGAAGTCATTCTAGCTTGCACAAAAGGCACACTGGACTCAATTCAATGGCCTTCACCTAAACAGCACGCATTAGGTGTCGTAATGTCCTCAGGAGGGTATCCTAATCAATACCAAACAGGAATCGAAATTACATGCACTGAAGAAAATAGTTCCGATAGTTATGTTTATCACGCTGGAACTAAGTTAAATGATAACGGAACGCTTGTTACCTCAGGCGGAAGAGTTTTAACTGTAGTTGGTATCGCGGAAACTCTTCAAAAGGCACGAGATATAGCTTATAAACGTATTGAATCAATATCTTTTGATAAGTCTTACTACAGACGCGATATAGGGGATAAGTCTTTAAAGGGGGACAAATAATGTTATCACCAAGAATAGGAATAATAATAGGCTCTGCATCAGATATTGCGATAGTTGAAAAAGGCATTCCTGTACTTGTTGAACTCCAAATTCCTTATGAGGTTGCAATAGCCTCAGCACATCGTACCCCACTAGACACCAGTAACTATGCCAAAAAAGCGAAATCCCGTGGCATCGAAGTGATAATTGCAGTTGCTGGGCTTTCAGCAGCACTTCCTGGAGTAATCGCAGCTTTAACTACCCTTCCAGTAATAGGTGTTCCTGTAAAAGGTGGCGCTTTAGATGGATTAGATGCATTGCTATCAATAGCACAAATGCCACCAGGAGTTCCAGTCGTATCTGTCGGACTTAATGGTGCAAAAAATGCATGCCTGATGGCAGCTCGAATTCTTGCTATTAATGATGATAAGCTTACGGCGAAACTTCAACAGTGGGCGGTAAATGAAGCAGACAAAGTTAATTTAAGCCGTTTAAAATTAGGGAATATGCCAGCTGCTCCGGAAGAATCCTATAAATAGCATAACTGAAAAGGACTAATTCTTAAGAATTAGTCCTTTTCAGTTATTATCTATAATTCTTGTTCTGTGGCAAAAACACTTAAATACTTATCTCCCCTGTCTGGCTGAACAGTAACAACAATAGAGCTTCTGGGAAGCGCCTTTGCAATCTCTAATGCAGCCCAAACATTAGCACCTGTGGAAACACCACTAAAAATTCCTTCGTCCAATGCAAGCCATCTTGCTGTATTGATTGCATCATCATCTTTAACTGTCAAATAACGTGAAATAATGCTCATATCCAATATCTTTGGCAAAAAGTTTGCACCTATTCCCTGTATTTTATGAGTGGCAGAATATCCTTTAGTTACCAGAGGGCTAGAGGCCGGTTCAATGGCAATTATATCAATATCGGGATTTTTTTTGCGTAATGCTTTTCCTATCCCTGTAATAGTTCCCCCGGTTCCAAAGCTTGCCACGAACGCAGCTAGCTTTTTACCCTTTGGTATTTGTGATAGAATTTCTGGACCTGTTGTGATTTCATGTGCCCAAGGATTTCCAGGGTTAGAAAATTGATCAAGCATAATTGCCTTATCTTCGGTTTTCAGTATCTCTTCTGCGGCAGCAAATGAACCTTTCATTCCTTCAGATTCTGAAGTCAATATAAGCTCAGCTCCAAATGTCTTTAGCATTGTGCGGCGCTCAACAGACATTGATTCGGGCATAGTGAGTATAACTCGTAAACCAAGTGCTTTACCAAGTAAAGCAAGTCCAATTCCGGTATTTCCGCTTGTTGGCTCAACAATTACAGTATCATCGTGAAGTTCGTTGTTTAATTCAGCTCTTTTTAACATTCCCCACGCCGCACGATCTTTTATAGAACCGCCAGGGTTATTCCCTTCCAGTTTTATGTAGACGTCAGCACCTCCTGTATCTTTCTTAAGCTTGTACAGTGGTGTGTTTCCAACAAGTTTGAGGATTCGAATTGAATCGACTTTGCTTCTTGTAGCAAATACTGCCTTATTAATTTGCTCGTTTTTTTTCAAAAACATTTTTATCGCCTCTTCTGTGATTTCACTTTCATATGCTCACTCAACTTTAAAAAATGTTAAACGTGGCATTTTTAATATTCAACTTGTGGATAAATGTTGTATTTTTTATTTATTGCTATACAGCTATCTTGTTATTGATAATCAATAAAATCTAAACTACCATATTGGCCAAGAAGGGCTGGGAGAAAGAGACAGGTCACTACTTATTCCTCGTTTATGCGCATTATAACCTGCGGCAGCAATCATTTCAGCATTATCCGTGCACATCCCCTTAGGAGGCAAATAAACTTGCCAGTTATTAGCTTCGGCAAGTTTAGAAAGCTCGATTCTAAGACCAGAATTAGCAGCCACTCCTCCAGAGAGAGCAACTTTTTTTACTCCAGTTTTCTTGACTGCTAGTGATATTTTACATATGAGCGAACCTGTCACAGCTTTTTGAAAAGACGCACACAAATCGTTTATGTTAATTTTGTCTCCTACCTTTTCTGCTTTTTGTATTAATGTAATAGTGGCAGTTTTAAGTCCGCTAAAACTGAATTCAATATCAGGTGTCTTTGATAACGGCATAGGGAGATCAAATAAATCAGGATTTCCTGCTTGTGCTAATTTATCAATTATGGGGCCTCCAGGATATCCAAGCTGCAGAAACTTAGAAACTTTATCATAGGCTTCACCAGCAGCGTCATCTCGAGTTGAACCAAGCAATTCATAGTTTCCAAAATTTTTTACTAAAACTATTTCTGTATGTCCCCCTGATACAATAACTGAAATAAATGGCGTAACCAAATCTCTATTTGCGACAATATTTGCAAATAAGTGCCCTTCTAAGTGATTAACACCTATAAGGGGAATCCCCCATCCTTGTGAAAGAGCTTTAGCCGTCATTACGCCAACCAACAATGACCCCATCAGTCCAGGACCAGCAGTAACTGCAATTAGGTTAATATCTTTTGAAGGCTTAGTAATAGATGCTTCTGTAAAAACATCTTTTAACAATGGAAGAATAGCTTCTTGGTGCATTCTGGATGCAAGCTCGGGAACAACACCACCATACTGAGAATGAGAAGATATTTGGCTAGAAAGTTTTGATGAAAGAATGTCATATTGACCGTTTAAAATCGCTATTCCTGTATCGTCACAACTGGTCTCTATTCCAAGTGTTACAAACTTATCAATCATAATAAGTCACCTACAATCTACCAAAGAAATTATTGAAAATAGCAACAGCTATCTAATGAGTCAGAGTTACCCAGATAGTGCCGCTTTTGTTTTCGACTTTCTCAATCTTAATGTATCTACACTTTACATCCGCAATTCGGATAATAGTTTATATAATTTTTTGTCTTAAATATATGACCGTATCCTGCAAATTTATATACATGTATTTTTTCTACGAAAGTATTACATTCTACTTTTCTGACTGTTGCTGTTTGTTTTTATTGCATCGAAAATCCACTGCCATTCCGGACATTTCAATTGTAATGTAGAAACAACATAGACTATGACAGCTAAAAGCATTGCTGTTATTATCCAAACTATTTTCATGCTAATTCCTGAGAGGACAGGATATGGAAGCATTTTCTTAAATACAAAAAGTGTAGAAAACATCAATCCCATTGATATAATAATCTTAATAACCCATTCTTTGCTAAATATATCAAGTTTTTGCCCTAAGTTACGAGAAAGTGCCCACGCTCCATAAAAACTAGCACATGTAAAAGCAATGGCTGTTGCAGCAGCAAGTCCGGCATATTCAAAGAAAGGCATAAGAATAATGCAAGCACAAAAATTTACTGAAACCGTAACTGCTGTTACCGCTACAGCAGCTCTTGGCATTCTGCGAGCGTACATTGCTCTTAATATAACTGTACAGGTTGCCATGCCAGGAAGCCCGAGACCGTAGATAGCTAAAGCTGTTGCAGTTGCATGCCACGCCCATTCAGAAAAAGCTCCTCTGAAAAAAAGTAGATTTACCACTTCATCTGATATCAAAAAAAGACCAATCGCTACGGGTAAAACCACAAATAAATTAAACCGTAGTGCATCGCGTATAAAATCACGAAAGGCAATTGTATCAGCAGTATCTTGTCGTGAAAGCATGGGAAGGACAGCTTGTGATATAGCTATTACGAAAAGCCCTAACGGAAGTTGAAGAACCCTATCAGCATAATTTAAGACAGATATTGAACCACCAACCAAGAAAGATCCCATCATACGGCTTATAATTGGATTAACTTGATTTAGAGAAAGCCCGGCAGCATAGGGGAAAAATAACGTCATCATGCTTTTTAGGTCTGAATTATTTTTTTTAGGTAAAACTGGCGTGAGTTTAATTCCCATTCTCTTACACCAATACCACTGCAATGTCATCTGGCATGCCCCACCAATTAAAACAGCTGTCCCCAAATTCCAAATAGTAAGATTCTTCCTTACAAGTAGCAGAAAAAGAATATATGCAACATTACTAACAGCTGGAGCTACAGCAGGAACGAAAAAACTTCCCATGCTATTAAGCACACCCATTGCAAGTGCTCCTATAGAAACAAAAAGTAAAAACGGAAACATGAATCTAGTCAAAGAAATTGCAAGAATGCGATCTTCTGCAGCAAAGCCTGGTGCCATTATTTTTACAAAAAACGGGGCAAACAATATCCCGATAATGACAACTATTACAGCACCAAAAATTAGGATAGATAGAGCTTGCTTTGCAAGTTCTCGAGCTGAGTCTTTTCCATTCTCAGACAATGTTTTTGAAAAAACTGGAACAAATGAAGCGGAAAGAGCTCCTTCTGCTAAAAGCTGTCTTGATAAATTCGCAAGTGTGTATGCAATATAAAACGCATCTAGCTGCCGAGTCGCTCCAAAAAATGCCGCAGTAAGCATCTCTCTTACAAGCCCAAGCACACGGCTCATAGAAGTGCCCACCATCATACTCATAGCATGACGAACCATACCTGAAAGATTTTCGTTTTTTTTCATCTTAAATCTTTCTCGTTACCAGGAAAAATCATGACCCAAATAAAACTTCTTTGCCTGTTCATTATTTGCAATATCTTCAGGAATTCCTTCCATAAAAACTCTACCGTCATGAATCAAAAATGCTCTATCTGTAATAGAAAGAGTTTCTCTTACGTTATGGTCTGTGAGAAGTATTCCATATCCGCGTTCTTTAAGATTTCTTATTATTTTCTGCAGATCATCTACTGCTATAGGATCTATTCCGCTAAAAGGTTCATCGAGAAGTATAAATGAAGGCTCCAATGCAAGACAACGAGCAATTTCCACACGACGTCTTTCTCCTCCAGACAGCGATATCCCTTTAACATCTTTCAGATGTGCTATGCCATAATCTTCCATCAAAGTTTCCACTTTTTCGTTGCGCTCTTCAAGAGAGAATCCATTCTCTTCCAAAACAAGATTCAGATTCTGAAGGACAGTTAGTGATCTGAAGACAGAAGCCTCTTGAGGTAAATATCCCAAACCAGCGCGCGCACGTTCATACATTGGAAGACGAGTAATATCTTTCCCGCCAATAGAGACAGTGCCACTATCAGGAAGAATTCTTCCTATTACCATGTAAAATGTAGTGCTTTTACCCGCACCGTTAGGTCCAAGTAATCCTACTATTTCACCTTTTTTTATGGAGAGAGAAACATCATTAACTACGGCACGATTGTTATACGTTTTTACTAGATGTTTAGCTTCTAGAACTACATTTGAATTTTCCATAAACTATTTACCACTCTTTTTCATTTTGCTGGTTTCTTTGTTGTTTTTATCCGCTGCATCAAAAATCATTGTTGAGTTTCCAATAGCCTCTATATTTTTTGTATCTTCATGTAATATAAATTTATCTGCATCGGCAGTTTTTCCATCGCTCCGTACCATATGAGCTTTACCCGTAACAACAACCGTAGCTTTTGCCTTTGAATATACGGCCTTTTCTCCGGTAACTACACTTTTCAGCCCGTCTTTATCCACATAGTCAATGCTTACGGAACCTACCGCAACTGCTGTCTGAATCTCATTATTCGTTATTGTTCCATCAAGCACTTCACCGGAAAATCCTATTTTTTGGACAGTGTCCTCGTACCGTATAACCTTTCTTCCCCAGAATTTATCTTCTGTTCGTCCAGCTTCCGCCGCTTTTATAATTTTATTTTCAAAAACTCCATCCACTTTGCCTCTAGCAAGATAATTAATTTTTTCGGTTTCCCAGCGCACGTAGTCTGCATTAAGTTTATCTTTAGGTTCTCTTGTCAAAAGCACCTTTCCAAACGCTTCTACAACGTTGTTATCTTTTTCTAACCCTTTCGTCCATTTAGCAGAATCAGCTGTGATTTTAGCTTTGTTTTCTGGAAAATCTCCTTTAACATTACCTTTTATGCTAAATTCAGATGTTTCTGTATTCCCCTCGGCAGTATCTCCCCACATTGTGGCATTTTTTTTCTTTACAACAACATTGCCCTTAGCCTGAGCTTTTTTTGTATTTACATTATATGAAATATTGTCCGCGCTCAAACTTCCAGCTTCGGCATTAACTCTGCTAGTGAATGAAAAAAATAAAAATAGGCCGACAAGTAGAATTGTTGTTTTACATGACATCATTAGCTAACCTCATTCCAAAATAATAAATTACAAATTCAGTATTCAATAAATATAACTATAGCAACTCTATTCTAATATTATCACTTATAAATAATGAAAGCATTTTATTTTTCGATTATAACTACAGGAGCTTTTATTTTATTCCAAATAGAGAGATAAATATTGTGTAAATGAGCAAAATAACCAACCCCTATTTTAGGAGAAGGAAGAGCAACACAATGATCATACATCAAAGCAACCGAACGAATAACATTAGGGGTCCAAGGATCCAAAATAACTGTCCATCCTCGTTTTTTAGCTTCATCTAGAGCTGCTTTAAGCGCTTCAGAATCTCCATTTAGCCATTTATTCCAAACTTCAACAGGAGGACTTATTGGGTTATTAACAGCTGAGCGAACCCAAACTCCTTGTGATACGGTGAGATCAAGTATTTTTACACTTTTTAAAAGATGCTTCCCAACGTTGTTAGTGCTTTCAATTCTGGCCTGTAACTCTGCAAGCCTTCGTTGGTAATAGGCATAGTTTTTATTATCAGCTTTTGCTATTACTTTCATGACATTTTGTGCAGTTAGCGGAATTACAGCAGGATCATAAAATAGAGAGCGAGTTTGATTCACTGGAATTGATAATGATTGATAAAGTAAATGAAGTTTATTATTACGATTTATTTTAAAAAGCGAAGCCTCTTCCATATTAAGAGCAATTACAACTTCTCCCCCTTTTGGAGAAGACACAACAGAAACATCTCCGTTACTACTCCAAACAGACAAGCAACGTACTTGAGACTTTCCTCCTGAAATAAAATTAGTTATTTCAAAAAGCCAAGGAGATGTAACTGCAAAATCAGCAGCATAAGAAGGGAAAGGATTCTTGCAGAGGCACAAAATGCATACCGTAGAGATACACGCTACTTTTAAAGAAAAACTTCTCAGCGACATGCTTAACATTATTTCTGGTCTGGTCGACTGCCTGGCTTAACCAAAGGAAGACCTTGGGCACAAAAAGGACAGTCTTTTTTTTCGTACACAGGAAAACTAAGCTTCCAAAGTGATTCCAACTTTAATCCCTGTTCAAACTCAGATGAGCGTCTATCTATAATAGAAGCAGACCCAATCCATTCAGCACCAAGATTAACTAATATTTGAGCTGTTTCTATTGATGACTTACCTGTAGTTACAACATCTTCTACCATGACAAAGCGTTTTTTATCAGGAACAGTGAAACGACGAAGTCGCATACCTCCATCCTGTCGCTCACAAAATATAAAGGGAATATCTAGTACACGAGCGACTTCGTACCCGATAATAAGCCCGCCAAGTGCAGGAGAAAGGATAAATTCAGGTTTTAATGGTGCAAGTCGTTCAGCAAGTTTTTCACCTGCGTATGCTGCGAATTTTGGAAACCTAAGCATAAGTGCGCACTGTAAATAGTGCCCACTATGCAATCCTGAGGTCAGTTGGAAATGACCTTCCAGATGAGCACCACTTTCTTTCATCATCTTCTGAATCATCGTTGATACTTTCTCATTTCTAAATTCAAGAGAACAATCCATTATCTCTTCACCTTCAAAAGTTTATTTATTATGTTTTGTGTTGCGAGAATTGGATCCGCAGATTCAAGAATGGGTCTTCCTACAACTATATAGCTTGCTCCAGCTTTAGCAGCCTCTTCTGCAGTTGCGACTCGTGCCTGATCTTCTGTGCTTACTTTTGCAGCTCGAATTCCAGGTACAATACGCATCAGATTTGTTGCCCTGCCCTTTAATAATTCTAAGTCCAATGGAGAGCAGACTATTCCATCAAGTCCAGCTCTTTCAGCTGTTTCAGCTCTTAAAATAAGAGCTTGTTGAATTTCTGATCCTGGATGAACATCGCTCCATAATTTTCCGTCAAGACTTGTAAGAACTGTAATTCCAAATAATTTCATGTCACTCTCTGTTTTATTACGCATAGCAACAGAACGTGCCATCATTTCATATCCACCTGAAGTATGTATTGTAAGAGCCCAAAGTCCGATTTCCGACAGTGGTTGAACTGCTGACGCCACTGTGTTTGGGATATCATGAAGTTTTAGATCAAGAAAAAGGTTATATCCCATGTCTATTATTTCTTTTGCAAATTTTATACCACCAAGAGCGTAGAGCCTAGGTCCTATTTTAACATATGGAGTAGCCTTAGCTAGTTTGTCAAGAAAACTCCGTGCGTCGTCAAGAGTCAAAACATCTAGCGCGAGAATAAGACCGCAATCATTTTCAATCATTTGAGCACCACCTCTATTATGTAATTATAACTTAATATACACAAAAAATTCGGCTAGAGAGCAGTAATATTAATGATTTTTCTCATCAGTTTAGCCCTCTTAGCCGGAGTCTAAAAATTGATATTGAATATTGGAGTTATATAAACATCTATTAAATTCAGATGCCTCTAAAGTTCCTCTTCATCTTCCCATATCTTGCGACCTTCTGCAAAAGTCATTACTGGCCATCCTGTTAAAGCTATTCCTTCCCAAGGGCAACAGCGAGCCTTGCTTTTCCATGTGTTACAGTCAACAATGCGTGTGCGATCCAAGTCTATAATAGTGAGATCAGCAACGGATCCCTTCTTGATGCTACCAAGTTTATGCCATTTTACAGGCAAAAGAGCTGCCGGTGAACTTGTTAATTTAGTAAATAGAAGTTCTAGCGAAACTTTTGGATAGTTTTTATTCTTGTAATCAATTAGTACGGCTATTGCGCACTCTAAAGACGCTATTCCAAAAGGCGCATTTTGAAATGGTTCATCTTTTTTATCAATATGCCATGGTGCGTGATCCGTCACTATCGCATCAATAGTGCCATCTGATATGCCGTCCCACAAAGCCTTTTGATCTTCCGGACTGCGAAGCGGAGGATTAACTTTGTAACAAGAACTATACCCACTGTTTATTACAGCATTCTCATTTAGAGTCAGATGATGGAAAGTAGTGTCGCAGGTAACATCTAACCCTTCTTTTTTGGCTTGTCTAATAAGACCTAGTGCACCCTTACTACTTAAATGTGTAAAATGTATTCTTCCCTTCGTTTCACGTGTTAAAGCTATTCCACGTGCTACATCTATTTCCTCGGATGCTGCAGGAATACCTTTTAGTCCGCTTAGTGCACTTACTCGGCCTTCATGTACCTGCCCACCAATACATAAACTTTTTTCTTCAGGGTGTTCCATTATTCGAGGTTGGTCTTTACCTGTGTATTGAAGTGCAAGACGAAGCAAATCGCTTGTCGCAACAGGAGATCCGTCATCAGTAAAAAAAACCGCTCCAGCCTCTGCCATTTTTAAAAGTTCAGACATTTCCTTGCCTTCTCTATTTTTACTAACACACCCTGAAGGAAGTATCCTTGATGATTTAGCCTTTGCGCTATGAGTTAATACGTATTCAACTAAAGACGGCTCAGATATTGCAGGTTTCGTATTAGGCATTGCGACCATTGTTGTAAACCCACCTGCGGCTCCTGCACGAGCACCAGAATATATATCTTCATTCCATTCTTCTCCTGGGTCCCTAAAGTGCGCATGAAGATCTATAAACCCCGGTGTGAGAATCCGTCCTTCTCCTTCAATAATTTCAGCATCTTGACAATTTATTCCTGTTTTTATTTCGCAAATTTTCCCATCGTCAACAAGAAGTGAATCTGCTTTTATGAATTTTTCTCCGTCGAAAATCTTAAAATTTCTAAATAACTTTTTTCTCATTACCTTACTCCTCCCCCACAAAGATAGAGCAGAGCCATTCTTATAGCAACTCCAGAACGAACTTGTTCAAGTATTACACTCTGATGCCCATCTGCTATTTCCGATGCAATTTCAACGCCTCTATTGATAGGGCCTGGATGCATTACTAAGGCATCCGGTTTAGCGTATGACATAAGTTTATTGTCAGCTCCCCACCATTTGTGATATTCATCAACAGAAGGAAAAAGTCCATCTTGTTGACGTTCCTTCTGTATTCTCAAAAGATATACCATATCCGCACCTTCAACTGCTTTTCTGGGATCCTTTTCATATCGGCATCCCAATGCTTCAACATCTCTTGGCATCATTGTCGGAGGACCTGAAAGCACAACATCGCATCCAATTGTCTTAAATGCAATGACATCACTGCGAGCGACTCTGCTGTGTAATACGTCTCCTACGAGTGCTATTCTTTTACCATTTAAATCCCCTAAATGTTTCCATGCTGTGTACAGATCTAACAAAGCTTGTGTAGGATGCGCATGTGTTCCGTCTCCAGCGTTTAGGACTATTGCTCTTTTTAGTTTTGATGCAAGGTATTGAGCTGCTCCTACAGATCCGTGACGCATTACGACTATATCTGCACCCATTGCCTCAAGTGTCCATGCAGTATCTCTCATAGTTTCGCCTTTTGCAAAACTAGAACCTGTCACTGACCAGTTAACGACATCAGCTGAAAGCATTTTTTCAGCAAGCTCAAATGAAACTCTTGTGCGAGTTGAGTTCTCAAAGAAGAGGTTGACACACATTTTTCCGCGAAGAACAGGAACCTTTTTTATCGGTCTGTCCATTACATTCTCCATATGACGAGCCTGATCTAAAAGAAAATAAAGATCTTCTTTTGTCCAGTTGTCTAAGTCTATGACATTTCTATGACGCCAGACAATTTGACCTGTTTCACTAGGCATCACGTTCACAGATTACCACCTCGTCCTTTCCATCTATTTCCGAAACTTTGACTTCTATAACTTCATCGCTTGAGGTTGGGACATATTTACCACATATATCAGCATGAATTGGAAGCTCCCTGTGGCCTCTGTCAATTATTACGGCAAGCTGGACTTGAGATGACCTGCCAAGATCTACAAGAGCTTCAAGTGCCGCACGAACTGTACGTCCAGTGTAGAGGACATCGTCTATAAGGTATAAATTCTGTCCTGAAATATCTTGTGGCATTCTAGTGCTGTGGACCATGGGTTGTTCAAATAACGTAGTTAAATCATCTCTATAGAGTGTGATGTCCAATTCACCGCAGGGAATTTTTACACCTTCGACCTCTTCAATAATTTTCTGAATACGACGTGCAAGATATACGCCTCTTCTGTGAATGCCTACTAAAATCATTTTTTCAGTACCCTTATTACGTTCAACAATCTCATTCGCGATTCTTCTAATTACTCTTTTAAGGTCTTGTGCACTCATTAACTGCGCTTTTTCTTTCAATTTAGCCATCCATATCACTCCTTATAGTTATAAAAAAGGAACTGTCTATATAGACAGTTCCTTAAAATAAACAAATATAGAACAAATAACCGAGGAGAAATAACTGATTTGCCTTAAACAGCTTTTTTTAGACATCTTCTCTCCCCCAATCTTTCAACTTAAAAAATTATAAACCACTTTTTTAAATTATGCAACCGGTTGCAGAAAATATTTATAAAATTTTTTATTCGTTATTTCCTGTATTATATTTTTTTAAGGCCTTTTCAGCGGCTTTGAATTCAGCTTCTTTTATTGTATTGCCCCATGCTTCTGCCATCACTTTTTCATTTAAAGTTACCTGTACTTTAAACTTAAGCGCATGATCGAGCCCTTTACGTTCTACCGTATTATAATAAGGAACCTCTCCATCTTGAGACTGAATTAGCTGCTGCAGTGTTGTTTTGGAGTCTACAACGTCGGGGGATACTTTCTCTCTCTGCAGTTCAAGATAGTCGGCAATTACTTTTCGTGCGTTTTCATAACCACCGTCGAGAAATACAGAGCCAAAAACTGCTTCCGCTGCATTGGCCTCCACAGATTGAGTTGGCCCTTCCTTGACTAAACTTTTGCCCAATCTTATCAATTTATTTAAACCAACAGATTCTGACCATTCTCTTAGACTCTTTTGGCAGACAAGTTGTGAGCGCAAGCGTGTCAATTGTCCTTCATCTATGTCCTTATATTGTGAATACAGCTTTTCGGATGCTACAAGTTCAAGAACTGCGTCACCCAAAAATTCTAGTCTTTCATTAAAGAAAACAAGCTTTAACTCATTTGCATAAGATGAATGAGTTAAAGCTTGTTCTAAGAGTTCTTTGTTTTTATAAAAATATCCTATTTTTTTTTGAAAAGCTAGTAGAGAATCATCTCGCGTATCTGATTTATTCATCTTACTCTTCGAATTGTTCTATAGCGATAACAGCATTGTGCCCGCCAAAACCAAAATTGTTGATTAATACTTTTTTGACATCCGCCTTTATCGCCTTATTGGGGACAGTATTCAAGTCACATTCGGGATCTGGATCAAACTGGTTTATGGTTGGATGAACAATTCCTTTTTCAATTGCCAATATAGAAGCAATCGTTTCTATTCCACCCGCGGCCCCAAGAACATGTCCCGTCATTGATTTTGTTGATTGTACCATGACTTCATGCGCTAAATTGCCCATGAGACGTTTAATTGCCAAAGTTTCCATTTTATCATTAAGTACTGTAGAAGTTCCGTGTGCGTTGATAAGGTCTATCTCTTCAGGTTTCCAGCCAGCCTTTTTTACAGCCATGTCCATTGCTCGGAACGCACCATCACCATCTGGATCTGGGGCTGTTATATGAAAAGCATCACATGAGACTCCATATCCTTTAACTTCTGCATAAATGTGTGC
>LSQX01298250.1_pt2 | contig 22661 bp, 20 predicted proteins | sample 654561 | NCBI WGS metagenome assembly LSQX01 (sample SAMN04489861, study PRJNA283612) | anaerobic digester metagenome | isolation source: 4 biogas reactors fed with cattle manure at either 37C or 55C with and... | place: Denmark: Kongens Lyngby | collected 2014
CAACAACACGATGTAACGCTTTGTGATCTGGATACGATCAATCCGTTTTTCCGTTCAGCTGATGCCCGTATGCTGGTCAATGAACAGGGTATCAGGCTGGTTGCGCCTGTATTCGCCGGAACCAATGTTGATGTTCCGGCTGTTCCGGCGGAAATTCAAAGTGTATTTGACGACCGCTCAAGATATGCTGTTCTGGATATCGGCGGCGAGGCAATGGGCGCGCGGGTTGTAGCCTCTTTCAAGAACCGTCTGGCTGAACTGCAGCCAAGTCCGGACGTCTGGATGGTTGTCAATCCATATCGTCCATTTACGCGTACAATTGAGCAGATCGTTGAACAAGCTGACGTGCTGGTGCAATCTGCCGGTCTGCCGTTGACAGGACTGATTCACAATGCCAATCTGCTGGAAAACAGCGACGGGTATATCCTTTCGGAAAGCTACTCAACCGTTGCGGGGGCGGCTGAACGTCTGAAACAGCCAATCGTTTTTGCGGCAGCGCTAAACGAGCATGTACCGGCTGGTTGGGGCGACTGTACACCCGAGGGCGTACCGCTCCTGCGCATGAGACGGACGATCCACTATCGGGTGTGAAAAGAAAGTGTGCGAACAGTTTACGGCCTGCACCACTCAGCTGTGCTTGATGATAACCGGGAAAAACACTATAATGTTTTGAATAGTCTGTCAGGAGGATCATGATGTCAAGAATTGAAATCAAGGAAGAACGATGCAAAGGCTGCGGACTTTGCGTATCGGTCTGTCCCAAAAAAATCATAACCCTGAAAAGGGATACATTGAACTCGAGAGGATTTCATCCGGCCGGTGTGACGGATATGAGTGCCTGCATCGGCTGTGCGTTCTGTGCAACCATCTGTCCGGATGCTGTGATCGAAGTCTGGAAGGAGACAAAACGGACATGAACAAACGCGTACTGATGAAAGGGAATGAAGTGATCGCTGAAGCTGCCGTCAGAGCCGGATGCCGCCATTATTTCGGCTATCCGATCACACCGCAGACTGAAATCATGCATTACATGGCACGCCGGATGGTGGAAGCCGGGGGTGTCATGGTTCAGGCGGAGAGCGAAGTAGCTGCCATCAACATGGTCTACGGTGCCTCTGCAGCCGGAGCCCGTGTCCTGACAACCAGCTCGAGCCCGGGAATCAGCCTGAAGCAAGAAGGATTTTCTTATATAGCCGGTGCTGAACTGCCCGCCGTTGTGGTCAACATTGTCCGGGGCGGTCCGGGTCTCGGTGGTATTCTGCCTGCCCAGGGTGATTATTTTCAGGCCACCAAAGGCGGCGGACACGGTGACTACCGGAACATTGTACTGGCACCTGCCAGTGTACAGGAGTTGTACGAACTGACCGTCGAAGCATTTAATCTCGCTGACCGCTACCGCATGCTGACCATGATTCTTGGTGACGGGACGCTCGGGCAAATGATGGAGCCTGTTGCCTTCCGCGAGGAAGAACCGATTGACTCCTCTGACAAACCCTGGGCTGTAACCGGTTTCAAAGCGGCTGAACGTGAACACAATACGATTCAATCAATCTATATTGAAGCGGATGATCTTGAAGCGCTGAATAACCGGCTTCAGGACAAGTACCAGATCATTCGGCAGCAGGAAGTGCGGTCTGAGCAGGTCAACTGCGAAAACGCTGATGTGATAATCGCTGCGTTTGGGACATGCAGCCGAATCTGCCGCAATGTGATTCGTGATGCGGCTGCTCTGGGCATCCATGTCGGACTGGTTCGACCGATTACGCTGTGGCCGTTCCCTGATGCGGCAGTTGTGTCAGCTGCTGATCAATCGTCTGTCCAGGCAGTACTGACTGTTGAATTGAATGCCGGACAGATGGTTGAAGATGTTCGGCTTGCAGTTAATGGATTGAAACCCGTTTATTTCCATGGCCGGACCGGTGGCAATATGCCGACACAAAAAGAAATACTGGACAAGATCCGGTCTATTGTGGGGAGATAAAATGATGGAAGAAAAAGTATTTGCCAGAACACCTGGTTTGACAGATAAACCGTTTCATTATTGTCCGGGCTGCACGCACGGCATCATCCATCGGTTGATTGCCGAAACCATGTGTGAGATGGGTATTCTGGAAACAAGCATCGGTGTTTCGCCGGTTGGCTGCACATACAATAACTATGAATATTTTGCCTGCGATATGGTCCAGGCTGCCCATGGCCGGGCACCGGCAGTGGCGACAGGCATTAAACGCGTTCATCCGGATCATACGGTGTTCACTTATCAAGGTGATGGAGATCTGGCGGCGATCGGAACCGCAGAAATCGTTCATGCGGCTGCCCGCGGTGAGAAAATATCAACTTTTTTTGTCAACAATGCGATTTACGGCATGACATCCGGCCAGATGGCACCGACAACATTGATCGGCCAGGTGACCACAACATCGCCGTTCGGCCGTTCTGCTGATGCGCAGGGTTATCCGATCAATGTCAGTGAGATGCTCGCGACGCTGCAAGGTGCCGTTTATATTGAACGCGTCTCTGTGACCGGCGTCAAACAGATCAGGCAGGCCAAAAAAGCCATACGGAAGGCGTTCTATGTTCAACAAGCAGGACTGGGTTTTTCAATGGTTGAGATTTTATCAACCTGTCCGACCAACTGGGGGCAAGACCCGGTTTCAGCTCTGCAATGGGTTGATGAAGCGATGATGAAACAATACCCCCTTGGTGTTTTCCGGGGCTCAGAAATCGAGGTGAAGCCAGAATGGAAATGACCGTTTTAATCGCCGGCTTTGGTGGGCAGGGAGTTCTGTCAGCAGGGAAATTTGTCGCTACCGCGGCTTTGATGGAAGGGCGCGAGGTCTCCTGGCTGCCTTCATACGGACCGGAAATGCGAGGCGGAACCGCAAACTGCAGTATCATTTTGTCCGATCAGTCGATCGGATCACCCATTCTCAACCAGACGGATGTCCTGATTGCACTCAATAACCCGTCTCTTGACAAATTCAGCCCGATGGTCAAATCGGGCGGACTGATTATCGTTGACGAATCGCTCGTCAAGAGCGTCCCCAATCGCCAGGATGTCCGGCTCATTGCGATACCGGCTTCTGACATGGCATCTGAAGCTGGGAATATGACGTTTGCGACCGTTATTCTGCTGGGGGCCTTTTCAGCATGCACGTCATCCATTCAAAGGGAGACTTTTGAAAAAGCGCTTCTGGAGAGTCTGCCCGAACGACATCATCATCTGATCCCTCAGGAGATGGATTTGTTTGACCAGGGAGCGGCCTATGCCGGGCAATCCTGATATCTGGAAAAGGAACTCTAATCAGACACAGTGGACAAAGAGCAGATGCGAACTGCTCTTTTTCATTGTTTAGATAACCAAATAAGGTATAATAAAGACAGACGATGATCGTCTGAGTAATCTGACCGCCTGCCGGCTGAAGCAAACACTTCATGCATGCAGCAAGACAGGGGAAGAACCATGGACCAGGCTTATCTGTTCAACCAGGGACAGGACTACATGAGCTATCAGTTGCTTGGCGCACGGCCAGACTCCGATCTGCAAAATCGTCCGGGTTATCGTTTCGCGGTCTGGGCACCGGCAGCCGTTTCGGTTTCCGTAGCAGGCACATTCAATGATTGGAATCCTGACAGATCTCCGCTGAAACGGATGGGGCAGACGGGAATCTGGACCGGGTTCGTGCCGGGTGCGCGTCAATGGGATCGCTATAAATACGCAGTGTGCGACCAACTGGGCAACATTTGTCTGAAAGCCGATCCTTTTGCCAGGCACAGTGAAACACGGCCGGCCAACGCATCTATTCTGTACGATCCGGATGATTATCAGTGGCAGGACCACGCTTGGATGGCAGCCCGGAAATCAGCTGCCGATGCAGAAGCGCTCAATATTTATGAAGTCCACCTCGGTTCCTGGAGACACAACAGCGACGGTTCGTTCATGAATTACCGGACGATTGCCCATGAGCTTGCCGATTACCTCTCCGACATGGGATATACTGCTGTTGAACTGATGCCGATCATGGAACATCCACTTGATGCGTCATGGGGATATCAGGTGAGCGGTTATTATAGTGTAACCAGCCGTCATGGTACGCCAGCGGATTTCAAATATTTCGTCGATATTCTTCACCAGAAGCAGCTTCGAGTGATCCTGGACTGGGTTCCGGCTCATTTTCCGAGGGACGAGTTCGGGCTTGCCCGTTTTGACGGAACACCGCTTTATGAACATGCTGATTCCCGCCGGGGTGAGCAGCAGGAGTGGGGCACGTATGTTTTCGACTTTGGCAAGCTTGAAGTTCAATCGTTTCTCATCTCCAACGCGTGGTTCTGGCTCGATGAATATCATATTGACGGCTTGAGGCTCGATGCTGTATCGAGCATGTTGTATTTGAATTACGGCCGCAGCGATTTTCTGACCAATGAACACGGCGGGGTGGAGAATCTCGATGCGGTTGACTTTATCCGAAAACTCAACACACTGATCCGAACTGAAAAACCAGCCTGCCTGATGATTGCCGAAGAAGCGACGCCCTGGCCGGCTGTCACCCGGCCATTGTCTGAGCAGGGTCTCGGATTTACCCATAAATGGAATATGGGGTGGATGAATGACACGCTCGACTATATGGGTCAGGATTACGCCCTTCGCCGGTGGCATCACCATCAGTTGACCTTCTCGCTGACATACGCCTTTTCTGAACGGTTTATTCTGCCGCTGTCTCATGATGAAGTCGTTCACGGCAAAAAATCATTGATCAACCGGATGCCTGGTGACTACTGGCAGAAATTTGCCTGTCTCCGCACCTTGTTTGTCTGGCAGATGACGCATCCGGGCAGCAAGCTGACATTTATGGGCGGTGAGATCGGACAATTTATCGAATGGCGGTTTGATGAACCGCTGGAATGGTTTTTGCTGGATTACGAGGCGCATCGGCAGCTGCAGGATTTTGTCCGGACGCTGAATCGCTGGTATCAGATAACACCGGCTCTCTGGGAGCAGGATTCGTCCTGGGACGGTTTTCGCTGGTTGATTGCGAACGACACAAACAACAGCGTTTTCATCTACGAAAGAATTGAGCAGACGGGCAAACGCCTGGTTGTCATTCTGAACGAAACCCCCGCACCTCTGCCGGGCTATACTATCCCGCTGCAGGCCCCCGGCCGTTATCAACTGATTTTGAACAGCGATGATCTGCAGTTTGGCGGAAGCGGTTATTTGAGCAGGCAAGCCGACGGCCAGGAATCTTCTGATGAGAAAACAGCCGCCTTGCGTATCTTTGAAGCCACCCGGCAGACACCGCAGCTAACGATCGATCTGCCGCCGCTGTGCGGTATGGTTTTACAGGAATGTTGAATGAAAAATATGTTTTGGAGGAGTGCATATGGCTCGAACTGAAATTGTCGCCTTAATCCTGGCTGGCGGTCAGGGATCACGACTGGGGGTGTTGACGAAGTATTTGGCCAAGCCGGCTGTACCCTTTGGCAGCCGTTACCGGATTGTTGATTTCACCTTGAGCAACTGCTCCAATTCGGGCATTGAAACGGTCGGGGTTCTCACGCAGTACCAACCGCTTGCCCTCAACACATATATTGGAAACGGTCATCCCTGGGATCTGGACCGTAATAAGGGCGGTACGTATATTTTACCGCCGTACCAGAAAACCGGACACAGCGACTGGTATAAGGGAACAGCGAACGCGATCTACCAGAACATCGAGTTTATCGAGGACTGGGATCCAAGATACGTTCTGATTCTCTCGGGCGATCATATTTACAAAATGGATTACGCAAAAATGCTGGAGACACATATTCGTCAAAAAGCGGATGCGACCATTGCTGTGCTTGAGGTACCCTGGAGTGAAACCAGCCGGTTCGGGATCATGAACACTGATAAGCAGGGTCGGATTACAACCTTTGAAGAGAAACCAAAACAAGCAAAAAGCAATCTCGCTTCGATGGGTGTCTATATCTTCAACTGGCCGGTTCTGAGAGCCGAACTTTCCTGCGACGAGGAAGATAAGGACTCTGATCATGATTTTGGCAAGGATATCATTCCCAAGATGCTGCAGGTCGGTATGAATCTGCAGGCGTACCGTTTTAGCGGATACTGGAAAGATGTCGGTACCATCTCGAGTCTCTGGGAAGCGAATATGGATATACTGGATCGGCCTCATGACATCAATCTGCGGGATCGTGACTGGCGAATTTACAGCCGGAATCCGGTCAAGCCGTCACATTTTATCGCAGACAGTGCGGAGGTCAGCAACAGCGCGATGACTGACGGCTGCAATATCTTCGGGACCGTTGACCACTCTGTTTTGTTTAACAGCGTGACCATCGAGAAAGGAGCCGTTGTCCGTGATTCTGTCCTTATGCCGGGTGTCACGGTCGCGTCCGGGGCTGTTTTGAACAAATGTATTGTCAGTTTTGCAACAGTCATCGGACAGGACGTCCGGGCGGGTGCCGACATCACAGGTCGATGTCAGTATACAAATGAGCATTTGCTGAGCGGTGGAATCACTGTCTTTGAAAGAGGTCTTAAAATCAGAGACAAAGCCGTTATTCCAGGCAATTCGATGGTTACGTATAACGAACCGGATGAGATCATTGAAACGCGATTCCGCGTCTGAGGAGGATTGAAGCGATGTTCATTAATGCCATGGGACTGATTCTGGCTGACCATAAACGAATCCAGCTGGGTGAATTATCTAGACCGCGTGCGCTTGCCGCCATACCGTTTGCCGGGAGATACCGGATCATCGATTTCATGCTTTCCAACATGGTCAATTCAGGCATGACAAGTGTCGGTGTGATTGCCCTTCATAAATACAAATCTTTGATGGATCATCTGGGGACCGGAAGTTCATGGGATCTGGATCGAAAGAATAAAGGTCTGAGCCTGCTGCCGCCCTATATCAACTCGGTAAACATCAATGACGGAGGTGAAATCGACGACCTGTCGGGTCTTCTGGATTTCTTCCGGGCTAACCGCCGCCGTTACGTTGTCATCGCCAACAGCAATGTTGTATTTAATGCCACCTTTAACGACTTTGTTGCTCGTCACGAAGAAAGCGGTGCAGACATCAGTGTTCTTTACAATCGGGATGGGATGAAGTACGGCTCGCCCGGTGCTATTCTGGGCGTTGATCGAAAAGGATGGGTCAAAGATGTTCTCTTCAATCCGCCTAAGCCGGTGTCCAGTCGCTGCTCGATGGGTGTCATCATTATAGAGCGGGAGCGGCTGCTTGATCTTGTCAACGAGGATGTCGCCCGCGGCGAACATGATTTCTCGGTTGAAAATTTTCTCAGACGTTACGTTGAACTGAAAATATTTGCGATGGAATATAAGGAAGTTCTTCTAAGGATCAACAGTATTCAGACGTATTTTTCCAGCACAATGGATTTGCTTGATGAACGAACGCGACAGGATCTTTTCTGGTCCGGTCTGCCGGTATTCACAAAAGTCAAAGATGAGGCGCCGACGCTGTATGGATCAAAAAACCGGGCTGAAAACAGCCTGATATCAGACGGCTGTCTGATCAACGGGGCTGTATCGAACAGCATGCTGTTCCGTGGTGTCACGGTATCAGCACATGCGACAATTAAAAACAGCATTATTATGCAGGACACGTATATTTCAGAAGGTGTTGTACTTGAAAATGTCATACTCGACAAAAATTGTGTTATTCGCCCGGGTATTAAACTGGTCGGACAGAAAGAGTTTCCGGTGGTGATCGGAAAGGGGGCAATCGTATGAGAAAGCGTAAAGTTCTCTTCATTTCTTCTGAAGCGGTTCCGCTGGCAAAAGCAGGCGGGATGGGTGATGTTGTCGGGGCACTTGCACCGGTTTTAAACCAGAAGGGCTTCGATGTTCGTATTGCGCTGCCGCTTTATCAGTCGATTCGAAATGAGTACAGTGACGATCTGCAGTTTTTAGGCTGGCATATGGTTCGCATGGGCTGGCGGACACTGTATTGCGGTGTTTTAAAACTGGTCGTGAACGATCAGATCTTTTACCTGTTTGACAATGAAACATATTTCAACCACGAACAGATCTATCTGGATTACACATTTGACATTGAACGGTATAGTTTTTTCCAGCGGGCGGTTCTTGAAAGTCTTGACCATCCGATGGATTTCATGCCGGACATTCTGCATCTGAACGATTGGCAGACCGGTATGATACCATGCCTGCTTGAAGCACATTATCGCCCTTACGGGCGGCTTGATTCGATCAAGACGATTCTGACCATCCACAATTTGAAATATCAGGGAATTCATGGTCGTGAGCGAATTGCAGACCTGATGGATATGCCAGATCGATTTATGACCGAAGAAGGTATTCTCCGGGACGGTGTGCCGAATTTTATGAAAGCCGGCATCGTCTACGCCGATCATGTGACAACGGTTTCACCCAGTTATGCAGAAGAAATCAAGCTGGATTTCTACGGAGAAGGACTGCACGAATTGCTGCAGCGGAATGCTTATAAGCTGACCGGTATTCTTAATGGTATTGATATCACGCAGTATGACCCTGAGACGGACCCGGTTATTGCCGACCGCTATTCGGTTGATGACTGGCAGACTGGAAAAGCGCACTGCAAAACGGCTGTCCAGACGGAACTCGGCCTGCATGTGTCTGCCAGAACGCCACTGATCGCCATGGTGACCCGTCTGGTCGACCAGAAGGGACTTGACCTGCTGCTGCATGTACTGGATGATCTGCTTGACGGCAGCTGCCAGCTGATCGTACTGGGTACCGGACAGCCACATTATGAACAGGCGCTCAAAGCAGCGGCACAGCGCCATCCGGATGCGATGGCAGCCTGTTTGACATTCGACGAATCTCTGTCCAGACGCATTTATGCAGGAGCCGATTTGTTTTTGATGCCATCCATTTTTGAACCGTGCGGTCTGTCACAGATGATTGCCATGCGTTATGGAACCATACCGGTCGTTCGGGAGACGGGAGGACTTCGTGACACCGTCAATCCGTACAACCAATATACGGGTTCCGGTAACGGATTTTCCTTTAAAAACATCAACGCTCATGAAATGCTGTTTATCACCCGATATGCCTGTGACGTCTACCGACATATGCCACAGGCCTGGCAGGCGCTTGTTCGAACGGCGATGAATCAGAACTTTTCCTGGAGTCGGTCAGCAGACACGTATGCGTCTCTGTATGAGATGGTTCTTAGCCAGCCGTCAAACCGTCCGATATCATGACGGTACAGCATCAGAGCCGCTGTTTGAACCACCGTGAACCATTTGGTGCCGTTCAAACCGGAACGACTGTACGCCTTGCAGTCCACGTGGATCGGAATCATGACAACAACCCTATACAGACAGTGACATTGGTCTATGCCTATGGACTGCGCTCGTTTGAGCGCAGTCAAAAGCGTTTGGAAAGAACAGCGCAACAATCTGGATGTCAGGATTGTTACAGCCTGTCCGTCACCATGCCGAGTGAGGCATGCCTTTTTTTCTACTGGTTTGAAATTGAAACGGAAACCGGCCGCTTCTTTTTGACGCGTAATCGCGATGATCTGTCTGGCGGCAGTCTCATCAGCAACAAAGAACCACGGTTTTTACCGGGTCAGCCACAAACACCGCAGGCCTGGCAGATCACTGTTTATGAAAAAACGTTCGATGTCCCTGACTGGCTGACAGGCCATGTCATCTACCAGATATTCCCTGACCGCTTTAACAGAGATGCTGCGTTTCAGCCAGAACGCTTTCAGGTACATGACCGGCCGGAGCGGTTGTTCCATGAAAATTGGGATGATGAGGTCGATATCGCAGGGAAACCTGAAACGGGCTATCTGGCGTGTGATTTTTTTGGTGGGTCACTGAACGGAATCCGGGAAAAACTGGATTATCTTTATCGGATGGGTGTTTCTGTCCTTTATCTCAATCCCATTTTCGAGGCGCGGTCCAATCATCGATATGATACGGCCGATTACAGACGTATTGACCCGCTTCTGGGAACAGAATCGGACTTTAGTGCCTTGTGTGATGAAGCAAAGAGACTGGGTATCCGGATCATTCTCGATGGTGTTTTTAACCATACCGGCGCAGATAGCCGCTACTTCAATAAATATAAGCGATATGACGACACTGGCGCCTGGCAGGAGGCAAACGGAGAGGGACTGTCACCTTATGGCAGCTGGTATTCCTTTTCCCACATGAACGGACAGGTTTCCTATGATGCCTGGTGGGGCTTTGCCGAGCTGCCCTCAGTCAATGAGCAGGACCTGATGTACCGGGACTTTATCGCGGGTTCTGAGGGCATTGTTCGCCACTGGCTGCGATTGGGAGCGTCCGGATGGCGCCTTGACGTCTCTGATGAACTGCCTGATTTTTTTCTGCGTGCGATTCGACAGGCCGCACGGGACGAAAAGGATGATGCAGCCATCATCGGCGAGGTCTGGGAAGATGCCAGCAACAAGATCAGTTATGGCTATTACCGGGATTTTCTGTTTGGCCGAACACATGATTCCGTTATGAATTATCCGTTCCGGCGCGCTCTGACAGGATGGCTGATCGGCCATTTTGGGGCTGAACGGATGCACCACCAGCTGGAAACACTGCGAGAACATTATCCGGAACCAGCTTTATATTCGGCGTATAATCTGATATCCAGTCACGATATCGAACGTGCTTTAACGACCCTAGCAGGCGACCCGGATCCGGGCACACGCGAACAGCAGGCGGTCTTACGCCTGTCGGATGAACAACGAAAGCGTGGAGAAAAGTTAATACGGCTGGCCATCCTTTTCCAGATGGTCTATCCTGGCTGTCCGGTCATTTACTATGGCGATGAGGTGGGCATGGAAGGTTATCGCGACCCATTTAACCGCCGGACGTTTCCCTGGGGCAGCGGACAGACAGAACTGCAGGCTTTTGTCGCCCGTCTTGGCTGCCTGAGGAGGGACTGGCTGGTGCTGCGCAGCGGCAGACTGACCACACATCTGGCACATCAGGATTGTATCGTCATGGAGCGGATGCTGCTGAAGGAATTGGATCGGTCAGGTGATGACGGACCTTCAAGTGTCTTTGTTGCACTCAACCGAAGCGACGAGCCTCGCACAATAACAACTGGTGAAAAAACAATCACGCTCGATGCCTTTGGCTGGGTGTTTGAAGCAGATCATCAACCGATTGAACTAAATCCCGGAACCGTCTGAGCCGTAATCGCATCATTACCAAGGAGCGGCTTTTGGCCGGATTGCTCTGTTGACAAACGATGAACACGATGCTTATAATGTCAAATGCTGATCTGCGTGATCAGACCGTTTAGCCGTGCGGCCATGGCGGAACTGGCAGACGCGCACGTTTGAGGGGCGTGTGGGCAACCGTATGGGTTCAAGTCCCATTGGCCGCACCAACCGAAACGCTTGAGACTGTAAGGTCTTGGGCGTTTTCTTTTTGTCCGCTTGCAGGAAAATATTTTTATGATATCATGGATAGGCAGCGCCGGAAACGGCAGGGAAGGATGGTAGTATGCTTAAATATGGTGTTCTGGGCTTGTTTCTTCTTGTCATGATTCTTGTCGGACTGATCAGTTATCGAAAAGTTCAAACATCTGAAGACTATGTTCTGGGTGGACGCAAAATCGGTCCCTGGTTATCTGCATTTTCCTATGGTACAACTTATTTTTCCGCTGTCGTTTTTGTCGGCTATGCCGGCCGTTTTGGCTGGCAGTTCGGCTTGTCCGCAACCTGGATCGGGATCGGCAATGCCGTGATCGGATCGTTGCTCGCCTGGCTCCTTCTTGCAGAACGGACGAGGCGCATCAGTCAGGCCATGCAGGTGAGCACAATGGCGGAATTTTTTCGTAAGCGCTATGACAGCATCGGGATTGAACGTTTCGCGGCGGTGATCATTTTTATATTTCTGATACCCTATTCTGCATCTGTCTACCAGGGGTTGGGATATGTGATGCAGCGGTATTTTTCCGATTCAATTCTGGCGGATATCCGCATCAGCATGATGCTGATTGCAATCGTTACGGGTGTCTATCTGTTTTTTGGCGGTTATTTGTCTACGGCGATCAACAGTTTGATTCAAGGCCTGATCATGACGATAGGCGTCGGATATATGGCTGTACGTGTGGTTCAGCTTTCCGGTGGATTTTCCGAGGCGCATGCTGCCCTGTCAGCTATACAGACAGATGTGATACCGGTCGGATCACTGGTTCAGCCGCTCGGCCCCATGCCCTTTGATCTGATCACATTGATTCTCATGACCAGCCTGGGAACGCTTGGACTGCCTCAGATGATCGCCAAATTCAACGGAATTCGCGATCGGGTAACGGTCAGGCGCGCGACCATTATGAGCACGCTGCTTGCCTTGATCATTGGCGGCGGTGCGTACTGGATTGGCGGGTTTTCCCGTGTCTTAACCCAAAAGCGTGCCATTGAATTCAATACCGCTGATCTGGATACCTTGATGCCGGCGGTCTTCGAGTCGATTTTATCGCCGGGTCTGATGGCCATCCTGATTGTTCTGATGATGTCAGCTTCCATGTCGACACTGGCTTCTGTTGTCCTTGTCTCTGCGCCGACATTTGGACGAACCATTCTAAAAAAGAAAAGTATGCTGGTTATGCGCCTGTTGTCACTGCTGTTTGTTTTTATATCTTATCTGATTGCCGTTATCCCAAGCGCGATCGTCACGCTGATGGCCTTTTCCTGGGGCGCTGTATCCGGAGCGTTTATCGGACCTTATATCTGGGGACTATATGACCGAAAAGCGACACGCGCCGGTGCTGTTGCCGGGATGGTCAGCGGGCTGGGTACGGTGATTATCGGTGCTGCCATCATTCTGATTCTTCAGCTGCCGACGGGTCTCTGGTCGCCCCGTCTGGCTGTTCTGGCGATGCTTGTATCACTGGTTATAACACCGTTGGCCAGTCGTCTGACACGACGCTGGTTTCCAATTCCGGAAGGAGCGAGTTTTTTATGATCTGGAGTTCTGCTGAGCAATTATCACGATCAGAAATGGAGCGTATACAGCTGGATCGTTTGCGGGCGACGATCGAACGCATCTACCACCAGGTTCCATTCTACAGGGCACGCCTTGATGAGGCCGGGATCAAACCAGAGTCCGTCAGGCACCTGCAGGATCTGGAACGAATTCCGTTCACACTTAAAACAGATCTCAGAGACCACTATCCATTTGGCCTTTTTGCCGAACCTCTCAGCCGGATTGTCCGTTTCCACTCGTCTTCAGGAACGACGGGCAAACCGGTTGTGGTCGGCTATACGAGGCAGGATATGGAGAACTGGACCGACTGCTGTGCCAGAGTTGCAGCCGCTGCCGGTGTAACCGAAAATGATATCGCGCAGATTTCGTTTGGCTATGGTCTTTTTACCGGTGGATTCGGAATGCATGCCGGCATTGAGCGTCTGGGTGCTTCCGTGCTGCCCATCTCAAGTGGTCAGTCTGAACGACAATTAATGTTCATGCAGGACTTTGGTACGACTGTACTGGTTGCAACACCGTCATATATCCTGCATCTGACTGAAGTTATGCAGGCGGAGGGCGTTAAAAGCGAGGATCTTAGACTGCGCGTCGGCCTGTTCGGCGGTGAAGGCCATACACCTGAAATGAGACAACTGATCATGGAACGGCTTTCGATCATTGATACACAGAATTACGGACTGACAGAAATCTGCGGACCGGGTGTTTCCTATGAATGTCTGGAACACAGCGGTATGCATATCAATGAGGATCATATCTATCCGGAAATCATCGATCCGGACACCGGGGCTGTCCTGCCGGAAGGGTCTGAAGGTGAACTGGTCCTGACGACTTTAACCAAAGAGGGTATTCCGATGATCCGCTACCGGACGAGAGACATCACTCGTCTTAACCGCGAACCGTGCCGCTGCGGCCGGACGAATGTGCGCATGGACCTGGTTCGCGGCCGTTCAGACGATATGATGGTCATTCGCGGTGTCAATGTCTTCCCCTCACAGATTGAGTCTGTGCTGATGACCATTCCGGGAATCGGACCGCACTACCAGATGATCGTGACAACGGAGCAGTTTATGGACAAACTGGAGGTTCAGGTAGAACTGACTGATGGAGAGCGGCTGGAGCGCTACGCTGAGCTTGAGCACCTGACACAAGAGATCAGGCAGAAGATCCGTACGACTCTCCAGATTGGTGTTAAGGTGACACTGCTGAATCCTCAGACCATTCAGCGGACAGCTGGAAAATCCAAGCGCGTCATCGACCGCCGCCATGATAAAAATTTCTGATCGCTTGGCTGATCAACGGCCAAATCGTGACAGCCTGCCTTGCGCGAACAGCCAAAATCGATAATAATGGGACAATCAGTGTCATCAGACCAATCGTCTGACTGCTGAAACAAAAAAGAAGTGGTGATGTTTGATTGAAACAGATTCTATTGGGAAATGAAGCCATTGCTGCCGGGGCACATGCTGCCGGCGTCAAGGTCATTTCATCGTATCCCGGCACGCCCAGTACAGAGATAACAGAGGCGGCCAGCCAGTATGAGCAAATCGCGTGCGAATGGGCACCCAATGAAAAAGTCGGTCTGGAAGTGGCTGTCGGAGCCAGTCTGGCCGGCGCACGTGCCATGAGCTGCATGAAACATGTTGGCTTGAACGTCGCAGCTGATCCGCTTTTCACATCCTCCTATACAGGCGTGAACGGTGGACTCGTTGTCGTTGTCGCGGATGATCCGGGCATGCACAGTTCGCAGAATGAGCAGGACAGCCGGCATTATGCCCGGGCAGCCAAGCTGCCGATGTTTGAACCGGCTGACAGTCAGGAATGCCAGGACATGACCCGGGCGGCTTTTGAGCTGTCAGAGCAGTTTGATACACCGGTGCTCGTCCGGCTGACGACACGCATTGCACATACGAGATCACCTGTCGAGCTGTCAGCTGTTGAGCCGCAGGTTGTCCGCCCCTATGCCAAAAACATAGAAAAGCACGTGATGATGCCGGCCATGGCCCGCAAACGCCACAGGCTGGTAGAAGATCGGATGTCCCGATTGGCTGAAACATCTGAATCGGTGGGCTGCCATCAGATTATTCACAAAAGCCGTTCAATCGGTTTTGTGACGAGTGGTGTTGTGAGCCAGTATGTCCGTGAGGCTTTTCCGGACGCATCGGTATTCAAGCTGGGTCTGGTCTGGCCGCTGCCGATTGACGCATTACAACGGTTTGCCGCCGGCGTTGATCGTCTGATCATCGCTGAAGAACTGGATCCTGTCATTGAGACGGAACTGAAAGCCGCTGGAATCGCCTGTGAAGGAAAGACATTATTTACCCTGTGCGGTGAATATTCAACCGCTTTGATCCGGTCAGGGTTAGAAACAAATAAACCGACACCGCCAGCCTTTGATGCCGGTCAGCTGACAGAAGCTCCGGCGCGCCCGCCTGTTCTCTGTGCCGGATGTCCGCATCGGGGCCTGTTTATGGCACTTAAGCGTCTGAAAGTTATCGTAACCGGTGATATCGGCTGCTACACGCTCGGAGCTTTAAATCCGACTTATGCGATGGATACCTGCGTTTGTATGGGCGCGTCAATCGGTATGGCACACGGGATTGCGAAGGCCACGAACGGCCAGCTTACCGGGAAGACCGTCGCTGTTATCGGTGATTCCACATTCCTGCACTCGGGCATGACCGGCTTGCTCAACAGTGTATACAATCAGAGCGACAGCACAATCCTCATTCTTGACAATTCGATCACAGGGATGACCGGTCATCAGCAGAATCCGTCGACGGGTTTGAATATCCGGATGCAGCAGGCACCGTCTGTCGATCTGGAAGCGCTTTGTCGGGTGTTGGGTGCTGCCTCGGTTCGTGTCGTAGATCCTGCTGACTCAAAAGCGTCGGAAAAGACAATAGCAGAAGAACTGAAGCAAAAAGGTGTATCTGTGATCATTGCCCGCCGCCCTTGTGCACTGATTCCTCAGGGCAAAGGTACGCGCGACCAGCTTGTTTATCTTGACCAGCCGCTGTGCACCCGGTGCGGGGCGTGTATCCGCCTGATGTGTCCTGCGTTGACAGCCGGTCCTGACGGCTATCCGGTCATCGATCCGGATACCTGTAACGGATGCGGACTTTGTATTCGGACGTGCCGTTTTCAGGCTTTGAAGCAGGGAGGTGGCGACTGTGATTGAGCGATTTAATTTACTTTTAGCCGGTGTCGGCGGCCAGGGTACGCTGGTAGCCGGCAAATTACTCAGCGATGTGGCACTTCAGCTGGGACTCGACACTCGTGTGTCCGAAGTTCATGGCATGGCACAGCGTGGCGGAAGCGTGACAACAGCAGTTCGGATCGCACCACAGGTTCATTCACCGGTCATTGAGCCGGGTGAAGCTGATTTTATCCTGTCGTTTGAAGAACTCGAAGCTCTTCGATGGGCTTCCCATCTGAAGGTCGGCGGTGTGATGATCATGAATCAGAACCGAGTCATGCCGGTGACGGTCAGTATGGGACAGGCACAGTATCCGGAAGCAGTCGAACAAACTCTGCGGCAGGCAGAACTTGGTTCAACACGGGTCTTTTCAATCGATGCGACCGGTTTGGCTCAGCAGGCAGGATCAGTCAAGGCGGTCAATGTCGTCATGCTGGGCGCTCTGTCGCAACTGCTCGATATACCGGAACGTGTTTTCCTTCAAGCCATCGAGCATGTTCTTCCGCAAAAACTGCATGCGATAAACATTCAGGCATTTGAACTGGGATCTGGTATAATGAAAGCAACTCAAACAGACTGATGCGGTCGCCAGAAACTGGCTTTACTGCGATCTTCATGGAGGTGCTCGTCATGTTTGTCAAACAGATATCGGTCTTTCTGGAGAATAAATCCGGAAGACTTGCAGAAGTGACCCGGACCTTAAAAGAACACCAGATCGATATTCGTGCGCTCTACATTGCTGATACGACGGAGTATGGCATATTGCGCATGATCGTCGACCAGCCTGAGAAAGCTCAGGACGTTCTGACGAAAACCGGATTCACAGTCAGCTCAACCCGTGTGATCGCGCTGGCCATTGCCGACCGGCCCGGAACGCTGGATGAGGCACTTGAAACATTAAGCTCCGGATCGATATCCGTTGACTATCTCTATGCTTTTGTCGGACGTTCATCCGACGATGCGATTGTCATCATCCGTGTGGAGAACCCGGAACTCGCTTTGGAACGGCTGAATCAGACCGGTATTCGTGTTTTAGACTGCAGGGAGGTCTATGGAACTTGATTCAGACGGCCTACCACACTTTTGGTATTTCAGATCCGGTCATTGATCTGTCTGAGCAAACAATGTCGATCATACAACCTGTTTTTCAGGCGATAGACCGGCGGAGAACGATCAATCAGCTGCGCATCATCGATGGATTTCAGAAAACCCATTTATCTGAATCCTATTTCGGCGGCAGTACCGGCTATGGTTATGGTGATCAGAGTCGTGAGCAGCTTGAATCCGCCTTCGCTTTCGCGATGGGCGCTGAGGCATCTCTGGTTCGCATCCAGATCAGTTCCGGTACCCAGGCAATCTCACTTTGCCTGTTTGCGATGCTAAGACCCGGTGATGAACTGCTGTCCGTCACCGGGCTGCCGTACGATACCATTCAGACAGCCATCGGCTGCAAACCCGGCCAGGAACCGCATCCATCGTCACTGAAGACACTGGGCGTCTCGTACCGCGAAGTGGTGCTTCTACCGGACGGTTCTCCGGATCTTGACGCGATCCGACACGCGCTGACACAGCGCACGCGGATGGTTTTTTTGCAAAAATCACGAGGTTACACACAGCGTCGCTCTTTGCGGGCATCAGACATCAAGGCGATCAGCGATCTGGTTCACAGCTATCGTTCTGACATCATTGTTTTTGTCGATAACTGCTACGGTGAATTTGTTGAAACAGAGGAACCCTGCATGACCGGTGCTGATCTCTGTGCAGGATCACTGATCAAAAATCCCGGAGGCGGATTGTGTCCGTCCGGTGGTTATGCAGCTGGCCGCAGCGAATTGGTTGAACGGGTAGCCGACCGTCTCAATGCCCCTGGACTGGGACGGGCAGTCGGGCCGACACTCGGATTTTCCCGTTTGTTAACCCAGGGATTATACATGGCTCCGCAAATCGTTTCGGAAAGCTTAAAAGGTGCTGTATTTGCGGCAGCCTTTTTTGATCAGGCAGGCCTGAAAACGACCCCCGGGCCGTTTGCAGAACGGGGTGACATCGTTCAGACCATTGACTGCCAGTCTGCCGAACGACTGACCGCCTTCTGCCAGATGATTCAAAAAGCTTCCCCGGTTGATTTTTTTGTCTACCCGGAAGCAGGGCCCATGCCCGGATATGATGATCCGGTTATTATGGCAGCCGGAGCTTTTGTGCAGGGTGCCTCGATTGAATTGTCTGCAGATGGCCCCATGCGACCGCCTTACCCCGCTTATATGCAGGGTGGTTTGAGTTTTGACAATATCCGTCTGGCCTGTATGATGGCTGCAGAAGGTATGAGGCAGGTGCCGTCATGAAGCAGCGAAAACGCGTACGTCCTGTCTCATCCGCTCAAAAAACTCAGCGGAACGCACCTGCGCAAACGACAGCCAGGCAGAAACCATCCGGTTCGTCTGTCCACGGCACCGCAAGACAAGCGACTGAGCGCGATAACAGAACGCAGCACATACGGGCTGAGGATCGGCTGATCCAGATCGAAAGAAGGAAAGCCAGAAGTCGCGCCTTTTCACTGACGGTGCTTGTTTTGCTGATCATGGTTGTGACCATCTTCGCAATTATCATTGTGATGCGCGAGGCTGCACCCAATCCACGCTTCGCTTTTATTCAGCAAGGTGAGCTGACCCATACCGTTCAGGCATCCGGATTGATTGCTCGAGATGAAACACTGTTTCTGGCACCGACTTCCGGAACGCTTAAACCCCTTGCCACAGAGGGAAGCAGAGCTGCCAGAGGCCAGAAACTGGCCATGATCATTCCCGAGGGCAAAGAAGCGGAATTGGCTGAGTTGCAGAAATGCGAAAAAGATATTGTCGATCTTCAAAATGAGCTGATGAGAGACGGAAAAGGATCCGGAGCACGTGCGATCTATGAAGAAAGCGCCGATTCGCTGGCATCGGTTATTACACTGCTGCGCAATGATCTGACGCGGCAGGAACTGGCACGGATACAGGACTATCAGGTTTCAATCGACATGATCCTTGAACAGCGAACAGCCAAGTTGATGTCGGTCGATTTTCAGGATGCCCGCCTGACGCAGCTCAGACAGACCCAGTCCGCTCTGCAGGAATCATTGGGGTTGCAGGCAGCTACTCTGGTTTGTGAAAAACCGGGTCTGGTATCCTATAAGCTGGACGGATCTGAAGAACAGTTAAGCAACGCCGCCATGCAGACGATGCCGGCGGCTGCAATCAGCAGCTTGATTCAAAACAGTCAGGCTGTTCTGTCTGCCCATTCTGAGATCGTGCAGGATCAGCCGGTGCTTCGGATCGCTTCGAATCTTATGCAAAGTATTGCGGTAACTCTGTCGGGTAATCAGGTTGCTGCTTTTCCGCTCGACTCGATGCATACGCTGGTGATTGCCGACAGTGGTCTGAAAATTGAGAACTGCCGGGTCAAGCGGCTTGAAAAGCTGGAAGACGGCACGATGGTTGTTTTTCAAACCAGTCATCGCCTGGAATGGCTTTCCGACAGACGGCTGATCAGTCTTGATCTGACGGTTTCAAAGGTAACCGGATTAAAGGTGCCGTATGAAGCGCTGATCGAACCTGATTTGCAGACAAAGCAGGCCTCGCTGATGCTTGTTGTCGAAGGGTTCACCCGCTTGTGCCGGGTGTCGCTGGTCGACACAGATTCCAAAGCGGCCATTATTGAACCCATCGACTCAGAACCATATAAACCATCAACATCAACGATTCTGGTGGTCAATCCAGGATCGATCGAAGCAGGTGAATTCATTGGCAACTAACCAAATAAATGAAATGGCCGACCGTCTGGCTGCTGTAAAGGCAGCGATCGGAGAGGCCTGCCATACAGTCGGACGAGATCCTGAATCAGTGACACTGGTAGGTGTCAGCAAGCTGTTTCCGGCAGAGTATGCTATTCAGGCGGTGCAGCTTGGTTTGTCAGATCTGGGCGAAAACCGGGTTCAGGAAATGCTCGATAAACAGGATGAACTCTCAGCAGCTGGTCTCAATCCGCGCTGGCATCTGATCGGATCACTCCAGCGCCGAAAAGTTCGTCAGATCATCGGTCGTACAGTTTTAATCCATTCGGTTGATTCAATCCGTCTGGCTGAAGAAATCAGTGAGCGGAGTCAGCAGATGAATACGATCACACATATTCTGCTGCAGGTTAACAGTTCGCTGGAAGACAGCAAACATGGATTTCAGCCTGACAATACGCTGCTGGCAGATGCCGAAAAGGTGGCGATGATGCCGGGCGTTTCTTTGAACGGCCTGATGACAATGGCGCAGCTGACTGAAAATGCAGATGAAACCCTACCTGTCTTCGACAGGACCCGCAATTTGTTCGAGCTGATCAAAGTTCAGCTAAGTCTGCCTGACTGGCAAATTCTATCGATGGGTATGAGTCAGGATTTTCGCCAGGCGATCGCCTGCGGGTCGACACACGTCCGAATCGGCAGTGCAATATTCGGTTCGCGCAACAGTCAAACGTAACCTGCCTGACATTTAGTCTATTGATTGTTTCGACTGAATTACATCGTGTTTACGCTTGCCATGGATTGATTGCATCTTCTTCATCCCGTTTCTATAATGAATACAGCACAACTGTATGCCGTCAGGAGGGACCCGTATGGCAGATTTTATTCACAAACTGTTCGACCGTTTCGGCGGATTCCGGGATGAGATCGATTATGAAGATGACTATGAGCAGGAAGAATACGTGATGGATCAGGATGATACACAGGTTGAGGAACCAAGTCCGTCTCCATTCAGAAGACCCGCATCTAATAAAGTGGTTGATTTTCGCTCTTCACCCAATCAGCAGCAGGTCGTCGTCATGCAGCCGGCTGACATCGAATCAGCGCAACAGGCATGTGACCATATTCGTGCCGGGAAAACCGTTATCTGCAACATTGAGAAAGTCGATGCCAAAGTGGCTCAGCGGGTTATTGATTTTATAACCGGCGCTGCTTATGCGCTGGATGGAAAAGTCATGCCGGTTTCGTCTGTCATTTTTGTAGTGGCGCCGCGCCAGACCACTCTGGTCGAAGGCAGCATTGTCGGCCAAAGTAAAGAATACATGCGCCAGAGCGCGGTTCAGTAAGACCAGATTCAACGCAATAATTCTTGTCCGGGAACTGATTTCAGTTCCCGGTTTTTTTTGATTACTTCTTCAGGAATCATGATTTTTATCTCATTCGCGTCTGTGCTATAATCGATATCCAGACATAACAGGGAGGAAACCGATATGAACATTGTTATCGGACTCGATATTGGCGGCAGCACTACTAAGATTATCGGTCTGGAGGGTGAGACACTGATCAGTCAGACGCGCGTTAAGGCGAGTGATCCGGTCGCCTCTGCTTTCGGTGCTCTCGGTAAATTCCTCAGTGAGAACAGAATCGAGCTCCAGTCCGTTGACCGGATCATGGTGACGGGTGTCGGGGCCTCCTACATTCGAGGTAATTTACTCGATATTCCGACTGTCAGAACGGAGGAATTTCGCGCGATCGGACTGGGCGGCCTTTATGTTTCAGGCCTCAAAGAGGCCATTGTCGTGAGCATGGGAACCGGAACGGCAATCGTCCATGCGGACGGGCAGAAAGTAGCACATGTCATTGGATCCGGTGTTGGCGGCGGCACGCTCCTGGGCTTATCCAGCCGCATGATCAATGTGCGCGACTTCAATATGTTCAGCGAGATGGCTGAACGCGGCAATCTATCGAATATCGATCTGACAATCGGAGATATTACGAAGGGGTCGATTCCCGGATTGTCAGCTGACACCACGGCATCCAACTTCGGTAAAATCAGTGATAATGCAACGCATGAGGATATTGCGCTCGGCATTGTCAATCTTGTTTTCCAGTCGATCGGCACATCATCTGTGATGGCAGCCAGACAGCGACAGCTGAGTGATATCGTCTTTACGGGCAACCTGACACTGCTTTCCTCGGGGAATCGTGTGCTTCACACGTTTTCTCAACTATACCAGATGAACATCGTCATTCCGTCTTCGGCTGAATTCGCGACAGCCATCGGTGCAGCTTTATGTCAACAATGACAGAGAACAAGACAGTCAAAGCGCGTGTGTTTGAGCTGGATTTTTTGCGCGGGCTGGCACTGTTGATGATGGTTCTGCATCACCTGATATATGATCTTCGGTTTTTGCTGAAGCTTGATGTGTTTGCTTTTCAGGAGACATGGTGGTTTGATGTACTGCTTCAGCCGTTTTTCCTGAACATTTTTCTGATTGTATCTGGTATCAGCTGCTCTTTTTCCAGAAGTAATGCCCGCCGAGGGCTCCGTTTACTGCTGCTGGCATCCGCATTATCTCTGGTTACGTTTCTTGCGTCCGAATGGTCAACACTCAATGATTATATATTTTTTAATGTCCTCCATGTCCTGGCGGTCGGCATCCTGTTATATGCCTGGATTACCCGCATGGAGCGGCGGAACCGTCAAGGAAA
>LSQX01396092.1_pt4 | contig 22660 bp, 21 predicted proteins | sample 654561 | NCBI WGS metagenome assembly LSQX01 (sample SAMN04489861, study PRJNA283612) | anaerobic digester metagenome | isolation source: 4 biogas reactors fed with cattle manure at either 37C or 55C with and... | place: Denmark: Kongens Lyngby | collected 2014
ATTCCGCTGCAGGATGGGGAATTGGTGCTTTGATCCCCTGCGGGTGCAGCCCGGCGCTGTGCCCGCCTACCCCTCCAACGAATACTCCATCACCCCCAGCTCCGGCTGCTCCTCCTGACACAACTCCAGCCAGCGGCGCATGCCGGCGCTGATGAATTTGTTGCGGTGGCGGACGAAGTACAGGCCGCGCTTGAAGTCCCGGTGCGGTACCGGCAGCGGCACCAGGGTGCCCCGGCGGAAGGCGTCGCCCAGGGTGATGGCGGACAGGCAGCCGACGCCGAGTCCGGCCTCGACGGCGCGCTTGATGGCTTCGGTATGTTGCAGTTCGAGCTTGATGTTGAGCTGGGGCAGCAGTCCGTGCAGGGCCCATTCGAAGTTCTGCCGGGTGCCCGAGCCCTGCTCCCGCACTATCCATTCGGCCTGCACCAGATCCTCATCATGCAGCCAGGGTTTACCCGCCAGTTCGTGATCCGGGGCGCAGAACACCACCAGTTCGTCTTCCTTCCAGTAGAGCATCTTCAGATCCGGGTGCAGGTTCTCGCCCTCGACCATGCCCAGATCCAGTTCGAAGTTGGCCAGCTTGCGGACGATGGTCGAGGTATTGGCCACCTCCAGCTCGACCCGCGCCCCGGGCTGTTCCAGCATGTAGCGGGTCATGATGCCGACAGCAATATAGTTGCCCACGCTCATGGTGGCGCCGACCCGCAGATGACCTATCTCTTCATGCCCGGCCAGCGCCGCTTCCAGTCCATTGGCCTGCTCCAGCAGGGCCTGGGCCTTGGGGCGGATACTGCGCCCCAGCTCGTTGAGCTGCAGACGCTTGCCCACCCGGTCGAACAGCTGCACGTCGAACTGCCCCTCCAGATCCCGCAGGGCGCTGCTGGCTGCCGACTGGGACATGGCCAGGCTGTCTGCGGCGCGGGTCAGGTTCTCGTGGTGGGCCGTGGCGAGGAAAACTTCCAGCTGACGGAGCGTATATTTCATTATCGGTTTTTCCGGATAAGCAAATTAAAATAAGTCACTTAACCGGTAGATTAGACCAGCGTTAGAATAGCCGCAAATACAGACCATCCCCCTGGCGGAGAACTTGTCACCCATGTCCAAATTCAGAACCGAAACTGTCCTCAGCGTACACCACTGGACCGATACCCTGTTCAGCTTCAAGACCACCCGTGATCCGGGCCTGCGCTTCAAGAATGGCCACTTCATCATGATCGGTCTGGAAGTCGACAATCGTCCGCTGATGCGCGCCTACAGTATCGCCAGTCCGAACTACGAGGACACCATGGAGTTCTACAGCATCAAGGTTCCGGATGGCCCGCTGACCTCGCGCCTGCAGCACATCAAGCCGGGCGATAACATCATCGTCAGCGCCAAGCCCACCGGCACCCTGGTACTGGACAACGTGCTGTCCGGTCGCAACCTGTATCTGCTGAGCACCGGCACCGGTCTGGCACCCTTCATCAGCATCATCCAGGACCCGGAGACCTACGAGCGTTTCGACAAGGTGATCCTGACCCATGGCTGCCGCTGGGTGCGCGAGCTGGCCTATCAGGACCTGATCAACAAGGATCTGCCGAACAACGAATACTTCGGCGAGCAGGTGCAGGAACAGCTGATCTACTACCCCACCGTCACCCGCGAGCCCTACCACAACGAGGGTCGCCTGTCGGACCTGATGACCAGCGGCAAGCTGTTCGAGGACATCGGCCTGCCCAAGCCGAACCTGGAAGACGACCGCTTCATGCTGTGCGGCAGCCCGGCGATGCTCAAGGATCTGACCGCGATCCTCGACGGCTGGGGCTTCGAGGAATCCCGTCAGGGCATCCAGGGCCACTACGCCATCGAGCGTGCCTTCGTCGAGAAGTAAGCGGCGAAGCTGGCAATACCACGGGCCGACAGCGATGTCGGCCCGTTTCGTTTATTCCCGGTAAATCATCTGCCGACTCATGCCGCCATCGGCGACCATATTCTGCCCGGTGATGAAGCTCGCCGCCGGACTCAGCAGGAAGGCCACCAGCTCGCCGATATCCTCCGGCTGCCCTACCCGCCCGACCGCATGCTGCTCATGATCGATCAGCCGTAACGGATCACTGCGCTGCAGCGCCTGGTCACGGGTATCTATCCAGCCCGGACTCACCGCATTGACCCGGATCTCCGGCCCCAGGCTGACCGCCATGGCGTGAGTCAGTGCCACCAGACCGCCCTTGCTGGCGGCATAGGCTTCGGTATTGACCTCCGATTGCAGCGCCCGGGTCGAGGCGATATTAACGATGGCACCGCCACTCTCGCGCAGCAGCGGGATACAGACCCGGGACACCAGAAAGGCGCCGGTGAGATTGACGCTCAGCAGGCGGTTCCAGCTGTCCAGTGACAGTTGCTCCAACGGCCCGCTGTCCGGATCGGCCAGACCGGATTATTGACCAGAGCATCGAGGCGACCGAAATCCTCCTCGATCTGCTCCAGCGCTGCCTGCACACTGGCCTCATCCGCCACATCCAGTGCAACAAACTCGACGCTGCCCAGTCTGGCCAGCTCTTCGGCGGTCTGCGCCCCTTCGGCGGTGTCGACATCACCCAGCACCAGGGTCCAGCCGGCGCGCAACAGGCTGGCAGCAACACCCTTGCCAATCCCCCTGGCCGCGCCGGTCACCAGCGCTACCCGCCCCTCGGTCTGTGGCGTCATGCCCGTTTCGGCCCCTTGAACCACCAGATCACCCAGCCCAGCAGCGGCAGCAGCAAGACGGTCAGAATCCAACGGGTCTTCTCACCCCGGGGTGCGCCGCTGGCGCTCACGCTGCTGATTGCCGCCAGCGCCATCATCAACAGCGCCAGACCACCCATCACCACAAAGAACTTGATATTCATGCTGTTCCTCCTGTTGCAGCCACTATAGACGATACGCCTGCGGCATTCAGGAGGACAGCTGACGTCTCAGCGCTGACCCAGCACCGGGGTGTACACCTGTACATCAGCATTCTGTGCCCGATGACGCAGCAGGTGATCCATCAGCACCAGGGCCATCATCGCCTCGGCAATCGGTGTGGCGCGGATACCGACACAGGGATCATGACGCCCCTTGGTCACCACCTCCACCGGATTGCCGTGCAGATCGATCGAACGGCCCGGGGTGGTGATACTCGATGTGGGCTTGAGCGCCAGATGGGCGACAATCGGCTGGCCGGAGGAGATGCCGCCGAGCACGCCGCCAGCATTGTTGCTGAGGAAACCTTCAGGGGTCAGCTCGTCCCGGTGCTCGGTACCACGCTGGGCCACCGAGGCAAAACCGGCACCGACTTCCACACCCTTGACCGCGTTGATGCTCATCAGCGCGTAGGCCAGCTCGGCATCCAGCCGATCGAATACCGGCTCGCCCAACCCCGGCGGCACGCCCTCGGCAATCACGGTGATCTTCGCCCCGACCGAGTCCTGATCACGGCGCAGCTGATCCATGTAGGCTTCCAGCTCCGGCACCTTGTCCGGGTCGGGGCTGAAGAAGGCATTCTGCTCCACCGCTTCCCAGCTGCGGAACGGGATCTCGATCGGTCCCAGCTGGCTCATGTAACCGCGCACCTGAATGCCCTGGGTAGCCAGATACTTGCGGGCAATGGCACCGGCCGCCACCCGCATGGCGGTTTCCCGGGCCGAGGAGCGGCCGCCGCCACGATAGTCGCGGATGCCGTATTTGTGGTGGTAGGTGTAATCCGCGTGGGCCGGACGGAACAGGTTCTGGATGGCCGAGTAGTCCTTGGACTTCTGGTCGGTATTGCGGATCAGCAGACCGATCGGGCAGCCGGTGGTGCGCCCCTCGAACACGCCGGAGAGGATCTCGACCTCGTCCGGCTCCTGACGCTGGGTGGTGTGTCGGCTGGTGCCCGGCTTGCGCCGGTCCAGATCCTTCTGCAGATCCGCTGCCGACAGCTCCAGCCCAGGGGGGCAGCCATCGACGATGGCAACCAGCGCCGGCCCATGGCTCTCGCCAGCGGTAGTAACGGTAAAGAGTGTGCCCAGAGTATTGCCGGCCATGCGCGCCTTCCATCCCGGAATCAGTGAAAAGACCGATTATAGCCCCCCGTCCGTTCCGGTGACAGTGCGGACTGCGCGCAGGAATCGGCTCCTGTACAATGCCGCTACCACTGGCCAACGAACATCAGCTGATGCCGCTACTGACCGAGGTGCTGCCCGCCGACCTGCCTGCGCTGACCAGCCTGATGCTGATTGCCGTATCGGCGCTGACCTCGGCCGTCACCGCTTCGCTGGGTATCGGCGGCGGCGTCTTGCTGCTGGCGGTGATGGCAGTGGCCCTGCCGCCGGCAGCGATCATCCCGGTACACGGGATGGTCCAGCTGGGCTCGAACATCAGTCGCGCCAGCATGACGCTGCGACACATCAACCTGCGACTCATTCTCTGGTTCGCCCCCGGCGCCCTGCTCGGCGCCTGGCTGGGCAGCCTGTTTCTGGTCGAATTGCCGCTGGCCCTGGTTCAGCTGTGCATCGCCGCCTTCATTCTGCTGCTGTGCTGGGGTCCGCCGATCCCCCGCATTGCCACCAGCGCCGTCGGCACCCTTGTGGCGGCGGCGATCACCACCTTCATCAGTCTGTTCGTGGGGGCCACGGGGCCGCTGGTGGCCGCCTTCGTCAAGCAGCAGCAGAAAGGCGAACGCTTCTCCACGGTGGCCACCTTCGCTGCCGCCATGTGCCTGCAGCATGCGCCCAAGGCGATCATCTATGGTGCCGCCGGCTTCGTCTTCGCCGACTGGCTGGGACTGATAGTATTGATGATCCTCTCCGGTGCGGTCGGCACCTGGCTGGGGCTGCGGTTGCTGCGGCGTCTGAATGATCGGCGTTTCACCCTGATCTTCAACCTGCTGCTGACCCTGCTGGCGTTGCGGCTGGTGTGGCAGGCGCTGCTGGCAGGATAAGATTCAAGATCTGCACCAGACTACCGATACAGCAGGTATTCAGGAAGGAAAACCATGTCCGACGATCAGCCTCACAGCCCGGCCCAGGAACCCGCTCCCCCGCGGGACCCCTTCGCCCACGCGCGCCCCTCGGAGTATTACTGGATTCAGCTCAAGCCGGTGTACAAGGGGCGGCTGATGCTGCATGGCGAACGGCTGGCGCAGGTCGCCGTGACCCATGAGCGGGTTGCCAGCCTGGAGTTGCTGCGTCTGGAGCTGCGCATCGAGGAAGACAGCGTGCCGCCGGGCACCAATTATATGGAAATGCTGGTGGACCACCGCCACCAGCGGGTGCGTTTCGGCCCCCTTCAGGGCCTGCGCATCTTCCCGGCGCAGCGGGGCGTGGGCGGTTTCCTGCTGGCACAGCTGATCGACTGGGCACAGCGCAAGTACGCCGACTATGCCGTTACGCCCATCACCCTGCATGCCGCCGAGGTTGCCGATGGTGAAGCCCGCCAGATTCGTGAACGTCTGCTCAAGCGCGCCGGATTCCATCAGTCCTACAATGACGAGGGTCGCACCCAGGGCAAGGCTCAGGCCAACCGGGTCGGCGATCTGGTCGCCAGCTGGAATGTCGAGCGCGTCCAGCGCCTGCATGTCGGTGAGCTGCTGCAGCAGTTGCGCGAGCAGGAAACCCAGAACCGCCAGCAGCTGGCACAGATCACCACCCTGCAGGCGCGCCTGGAAGAATACCAGCGCAACGACCTGGGACACCGCTTCGCCATCGGCTGCCTGATCGTGTTTTCCATCTTCCAGGCACTGATGCTGCTGTGGGTGGTACTGCGCTGAGCAGCACGGAACATCAACTGGTAAACTGCCTGCCTCGATTCCGTTGCACAGGGCAGATCTTTCCATGAACCAGGATCAGGACGACGCCGACGAACTGGAGCTGTTCCGCCAGGCTACCCAGGGCGTCAGACCCATTCAGGTCGATCAGGCCGATACCGGCAAACCCCGCGTGGACCCTGCCCAGCTGCAGAGCCGTCGAGCGCGTGCCGTCGAGGGCAAGCAGGCCATTCGGGTGGACGGGTTGTCCGACCAGTTCGTTATCGATGTCCATCCCGAAGAGGAGCTGGCCTGGGCCGCCAACGGAGTGCAGGACGGCCAGCTGCGCCGGCTGAAATCGGGGCAGATCCCCTTTGACGGCAGCATCGACCTGCACGGCATGACGGTGGACCGGGCCCGGGAGCTGCTCTGGGAATTCATCGATGAGGCGACCCGCATCGAGGTGCGCTGCGTGCGCATCACCCACGGCAAGGCCCAGCGCAAGGACGGTCGCAAGCCCATTCTCAAGAGCCATGTGAACACCTGGCTGCGCCAGCACCCCAAGGTACTGGCCTTCACCTCGTGCCTGCCCCGCCATGGCGGTACGGGTTCGGTATACGTACTGCTGCGCCGGGAAATGCTGGAAGGCCGCGACGACTAGTGCTCACCGGCCTCGAAGCGGTCCAGGGTGTCCCGGGCGACGATGCGTCCGAGTTCGATCAGCTCCGGCGCCCGCTGGAATTCGAAGAAGCGGCACAGGCGCTTGGGCACGTCGAAAACGACATCCGGAGGATACCCGGCGATCTTGTAGCGCGTCAGTGAGGTCTGCATGGTCTCGAACGACAGGTTGATCAACTCCAGCATGCTCGCCGGACCGACCTGGATGTCCGTGCGCACCGGTTTGCCCTCGTCTTCGCTGCGCCGCTCGACCGCCCTGGCCGCCGGTTCTTCCTCGGCCTGATACTCCAGCTTCTGCAGCGTCTCACCCTCTTCTTCCTCGCTGTGCCAGCTGAGCAGATTGCGCAAACGCAGGGAGTCCATCCAGCCCTCAAGCTGCTGGCGGATCGGCGCCGGTCGGGGGATGACCGGCAGCGTGTAACCGTTGGAGCTGGCGTTGAGATTGACCGCCATGATCAGGTCGCAGTGCGCCGACACCACCGGGTTGATCGGCAGGGGGTTGAGCAGGCCCCCGTCCACCAGCACCCGGCTACCCTGGCGCACCGGCGCAAACAGACTGGGAATGGCCGCCGAGGCGCGCATTGCCTGGTGCAGACAGCCCTGCTGGAACCATACCTCCTGCTGGTTGGTCAGGTCCGTGGCCACTGCGGTGAAGGGAATGCGCAGATCCTCGATATCGATCTCCCCGAGCATCTCGTGGATGCGACCGAAGATTCGCTCGCCGCGGATGGCGCCCAGATTGCCGAAGCCGAAATCCAGCAACCGCAGCACATCCAGATAGGCCAGTCCGGACACCCAGTCGCGGTAGGCCGGCAGCCCGCCGGCAGCGTAGATACCGCCGACCACGGCGCCCATGGAACAGCCGGCGATGCACTCGATGGAGTAGCCGCGCCGTTCGATCTCCTCGATGACGCCGATATGGGCATAGCCCCTGGCTCCTCCGCTGCCCAGCACCAGCGCAACGCTTTTCGTCATTTCCTGCCTCCCCTGCTTCAATCCCGATTGACGACGGATCAGTCTCTCAGCATGATCTCCCGTTCCGTTGTCATTCTCTGCTACAAGGCACACCGTGATCCAGCGTCGCACCCTGTTCCGTCTGAAAATTATTGCCGCACTGCTCATCATCGTCATTGCCCTGGCGGCCCTGGGGCATTGGCTGGTGCATACCGCCGACGCCCAGCGCAGTGGCAGCCTGCGTCTGAAGAACCTGCAGCAAGAGGTGCAGGTGTATTTCGATGCCTGGGGCGTACCGCACATAGATGCGCGCAACGATCTGGATGCCTATCGCGCCCTGGGCTACCTGCACGCCCAGGACCGGCTGTTCCAGATGGACCTGCTGCGCCGCGTGGGCGGTGGCCGCCTGTCCGAGCTGTTCGGCCAGGAAAGCTACGCCACCGACAAGTTCTTTCGCACCCTGGGCATCAGCCGTCACGCACGGCAGTACGCCCAGTATCTGCGGGAGAACGCGGACAAGCCCCATGTGCAGCTCATCCTCGCCTACCAGGACGGCATCAATCAGTACATCGATCAGGGGCGAATTCCGGTGGAGTACCGTCTGCTGCTGACCCGCCCCGATCATTTCAGTCCCGAGGATATCGCCCATGTAATGGGCTACATGGCCTACTCCTTCGCCGAGGCCTTCCGTACCGACGCGCTCATCGATCATGTACGCGGCACCCTGGGCGAGCGCCACGCCCAGGAGCTGTTGCCCGGACTTCCGGACACCTCCCCCAGCCGTTCGGCACGGATCCTTCCGGGCCAGACCGATACCCCGCTGGCCCCACTGCTGGACCAGCTGGCACAGGTGCAGTCCTACCTGCCTGTGGGCCAGTTCCACGGCAGCAATGCCTGGGCGGTGAGCGGACAGCTGAGCGCCAGCGGCAAGCCGCTGCTGGCCAACGACCCGCATATCGGCTTTGCGGTACCGGCAGTGTGGTACGAAGCCCACATCCGCACCCCGGAACATGAGGTGTACGGTCACTTCCTTGCGGGCCTGCCCTTCCCCCTGCTGGGACATACGCCGCACCACGCCTGGGGCCTGACCATGCTGATGAATGACGAGATCGACTTCTATCGCGAACAGGTCAATCCGGACAACCCGATGCAGGTGCGCGTCGGCAATCGCTGGCAGGATCTGGAGGTGCACGAGGAGGTCATCAAGGTGCGCAACAAGGAGGACCGGCTCATCCGTCTGCGCAGTTCCCGGCATGGCCCCATCATCAACGATGACCTGGTCCTGGCATCCCAGGCCGAAGGTGCCACGCCGACACCGCCGGTCAGCCTGTTCTGGACCTTCCTGACCCCGGGCAGCGATTCTACCGAAGCCTTCTACCGGTACTCCCGGGCCACCAGCATCGCGGAGTTCGAAGCCGCCGCCGCCCTGCACTGGTCACCGGGGCTCAACGTGATCTATGCCGACGTCGATGACAACATTGCCATGTGGGCCACCGGGCGACTGAAGCGCTGGCCGTTGAGCAACAACAGCTTCACCCTGCTCGATGGGGCCAATCGGCAGCATGACTTTCTCGGTTATCAGCCTTTTGCCTCCAACCCCAGGCTGGTCAACCCGCCCAGTGGCTATCTGTACAACGCCAACAGCCCCTACCCGGGCAACAACCCGCGCCGCGCCCTGCCCGGTTACTATGCCCCGGCGGAGCGTGCCGAGCGTCTGGAAGCGCTGCTGGCCGGCGGTGAAAAGTTCGATTTCTCCCGTTTCAAGGCAATGCAGCTGGACAGTCACCGTGCCCACGCCCTGGCGATGATCAAGGATGCCCTGCCCCTGCTCGACAACGGCCTGTTTGCGGAGAAGCAGCGCACCCTGGCGGATGCCGCCCGACAACTGCTCACGGACTGGGATGGAAATTTCCAGGCGGGCAGCGCCGCCGCGCTCATCTACCAGCGCTGGGAAGACAACCTGATGGAAGCCCTGTTCGCCGACGAACTGGGTGAGCATTACAGCCACTTCCGCGACACCTTCATGGCCCGCAAGTCGCTCGCCAGCCTCTACTGGAAGCCCGCCTCTCCCTGGTGGGACAACCGGCAGCAGCCGAGCATGGACGGCCGTCAGGCTTCCATCGAGCAGGCCTGGGTACGGACACTGGAGTCCCTGAGCGACGCCCTGGGCAACGACCCGCAGAAATGGACCTGGGACCAGCTGGCCAGCCTGCAGCACAAGCACCCGCTGGCGGACAAGCTGCCCCTGGGCGGTCGACTGAACAGCGAACGGGTAGCCATCAACGGCACCACGGGCAGTCTGAACAACATGGTATTCAATCTCGGCGGGGCGCAGTACGACGTCATCGCCGGCCCCTCGACCCGCCGCCTGATCGACCTGGCCGAGCCGGCCGCCTCGCTGGGCATCAGCCCCATGGGCCAGTCCGGCAACCCGCTGGACCGCCACTATGCCGATCAGGCGCAGCTGTTTGCCCAGGGCAACTACCGCGCGCAGCTGTTCGACTGGCTGGGCATTCAGGCTCTACCCGATCGACTGGTGCTGAAGCCGCGCCGACGCAAGTAGGCGCAGCCTGACGGGGGCAGGGATCGCCCGAGGAGTCAGCGCTTCTCCAGGCGAATGCTGCCAGCCGGCTCGGGCTTGCCGATGTCCAGGCGCTGGCTGCTGATACCCCTTTCCACCAGCCCCTCGACGAACTCCGGGGCCCGCGCGCCATCTACCTGAACCCGCAGCCGGATATCCGAGCGCAGCATGCGGGTCACCAGATCCAGCCAGGCCGCGGCCTGCTCGTCGTCCCCGACGGAGGCATCCGGCAGCAGCAGTTCATTCTCCGCATTGAGTATCTTGCCCAGGGTCGCTGCCGTGGGATAGAGCACCTCGGTCACCGGCTGCTCGGGGGTCAGCTGATCCATGTGCAGGTAGACCTGCTGGTTGCCCCGGGTAATGGCATAGAGGCTGATGAAGCGCTGGGGCTGATCATCCAGGCGCAGGGCCAGATACAGCTGGTTGTCCTCCGGCCCGTAGAGCCGGGAATAATCCAGCACCTGATTGGCCCAGAGACTGCTGCTGCCGCACTCCCTGCCCTCGCAGAAGAACAGCGTGGTGTGCGGATGCTGCTGCAGCTGCTCAACCGCATATCCCAGTGCCTCACGGGCACTGTGACCGGCGGGGATGCGCCAGGACACGCGGATCAGCTCGCCAACCACCTGCAGCTCCCGCTCGGCGCGCACCTGATTGTTGATCCTGCGGATATTGCCGATGACCACCCGGTGTTCGCTGGCCTGCTGCACGCGCTCCCGAGCCACTTCGGCGCGGGGGAAAGGTTCGATCGCCAGGCCTTCGGCGGCACCGGCGCCGGTCGCTGCGACAGCCAGCAGCGCTCCAGTGACCAGTGAACGGCGCCACCATCGGCGATTCCTGTTAGACAAATGCATCAAATTTCCTCATCCAGGGGGCTCGGGTATGCAGCGGTCCCGATCGTGATCCATGTGCTGTGGGGACCGGGTTTGTCCCGCTCCCCCAGACTTGCCCAGCCGCCTGCGAGGGTCAAGTGAGACTGCGGAAAAAGGTGTCGATAATTGTTGCAACCGCCGGCGCCGCTTCCTCCAGGTGCAGATGGTGCCCGCCCTCGAGGCGATGGGTCTGGATATGCTCGAAACTGTCGATCCGCTCCAGCAGCAGCTCGCGCCTTGCCATCACCCCCTCGCTGGCCAGGACCAGGCAGGTAGGTGTCGTGATGGCCTCGGCAAAGGCCACCGCGTGCTCGGCAGTCAGACGCATGGGTGAGGGCAGCATCAGCTGGGGGTCGGTGCGCCAGGTCCAGCCGCCCTGCTCCGGCATCAACCCCCGTTCCGCCAGGCAGGCGGCGGCATCGCGGGAGATGCGCGAGGCGCCCCCCAGCACCCGGGCCGTGACCGCCTTATCCAGGCTGTCGTAGATCGGCTTGCGCTTGTGCGCCAGCGCCTGGCTGGCCTTGAAGAATCGCGCCATCTGCGCCGGCGCATCCCGGGCCTCGCCGGTGACCGGCAGAATGCCGTCGATCATGGCCGCGCCTATGACCCGGTCCGGCAGGCTGCCGGAGAGGATGCAGCTGATGATGCCGCCCATGGAATGGCCGAGCAGCGCAAAGCGTTTCCAGCCCAGCTCATCCGCCACCTGCAGCACCGTCGCCGCCTGCTGCCAGAGGCTGTAGCCGCCAGCGGGCAGATGCCCCGACAGCCCATGGCCGGGCAGATCCAGCGCCACCAGATGCACGTTGTTGAGCTGTGGCCCTATGCGGTCGAAGGTGGCGGCATTGTCCAGCCAGCCATGCAGGCCGATGACCGGAAGCTCCCCCGGCTTTCCCCACACCTTGCCCGCGATTTCGATGGCGGGCAGGCTGAAGCGTATTTCATGACTTCCCATGATGTCCGTTCTGCGTCAGTGATGTCGGTTGCGAATGTACGAGGCGCCGCAGGCCAGCTACAAGCGTCCGGCGCGACGTGAATGGCCGCACATAATGCCCCCGCACCGGAGACCTGTCACTGCCAGACGATGGTACTGCCGCTGACCAGCCAGTCTCCCAGAAACTCGTGGTAGCGCGCACGGATCACCCCGCGGCGCAGCAACATGGTAGCCGTGGTCGCCTCCGCATCCCGGTGCCAGGCATCACTGATCACGACCATGCAGGCCAGCTGTTCGTGACGCGACATCTCCCGATTGACCCTCTGCAGCAGGGCTTCCAGCTCGCGCTCCACCTCATGATGGGGCAGCTGGCGGGCCTGCTCGGTCAGCGTCAGCAGGGCCAGGGGCTGGGGCAGCCCCTGGCCGACCACACAGGCATACTCGACCAGCGGATGCGTGAGCAGTTCGTGTTCGATGGGCTGCGGGACCACCAGACGACCATCGGAGGTATGGAACAGATCGGTCATGCGCCCGCTCAGCCGCAGAAACCCCTCCTGGTCGATCTCGCCCCGGTCACCGGTCTGCAGGAATCCGTCCGCATCCAGCACCGCGGCGGTGCGCGCCGGATTCTTGAAGTAGCCCAGCATGGTGGCCCGACTGCGCACCAGCAGCTGGCCCTGTTCATCGATGCGGCATTCAACCCCCGGGTTGGGCAGGCCGCACCAGCCGGGTCGGAACCGGCCGGGGCGACCCACATGGGAATAGCCGCAGTTTTCGGTCAGGCCGTAGATCTCGAACAAGCGGACCCCGATACGGTGATACCAGTCCATGGTCTGGGTCGGCGTGGTGTCGCCACACACCACGGCAAAACGCACCTGATTCAGCCCGGTCTGATCGAGCATCCTCAACGCTGCGCGCTTGCGTATCAGGGGGATGGCCAGGGCGCGGTTGAGCATGCGCTGCTGCATCTGCTGCTGCACACCCTGACGGATCTGGTGCCAGGTGGCCGGGGTGCCGAGAAACAGCGTGGGACGGGCGCGGCGGATGTCGCGGATGAAACTCGCACGGCTGTGGGCGAAATACACCGTCATTCCCGACAGCAGTGACTGCATTTCGATGAACTGGCGCTCGGCTATGTGTGACAGCGGCAGCCAGGACAGCACGCGATCCGTCTCCGTCGTCAGAAACAGCCGCAGATAGTTCTTCGCCGCAAAATACATGCTGTCGAAACTCAGCATGCAGCCCTTGGGCAGGCCCGTGGTGCCGCTGCTGTACATGATGGTGGCCAGCTCCCCGCGATCACGCGGTACCGCCTCCTGCAGCGGCGTGGACTCCTCCTGCAACCGCGCCCAGGGAATCAGCTCCGGGTCCGGCGGGGCCAGCGGCAGGCCCACCCAGGGCAGACTGACGGGAAGGCCGCTGCGCAGCTCCTGCCAGTCATCCAGCTTGCCGACGATGACCATGCGCGTTTGCGCATGCTCGACGATCTGCCGCAGGGCGGGAGGTGACAGTGTCGGTTGCAGGGGCACGGACACGTGCCCGGCCATCCAGATGGCCAGGTCGGCAATGATCCAGTGGGCACAGTTCTTGGAAAGAATGGCGATGTGGCTGCGCGGCGGCAATTGCTGCTGCAACAGCCAGCCGGCGAAGCGCCGCACCTGGTCGCCCACCTCGGCCCAGCTCAGCTCCTGCTTGCGGCCTTCGGCCAGCGGCTGTACCAGATAGATGCGATCAGGCTGCTCACGCTCATGGCGGAAGAAGTCCTCGAGCACGGGCAGCACTCCCCTACTCTCTTGTCCCATGCGCTGTCCCCCTGTCCTTTTCTCTGTCTTGTTATCGGACCGAAGCGCCTCGGCGCTTCACTGACCAGCCAGGCTGGTCGGGTTGGTCAATTCCAGCATCGTCGCCACCCCCAGCGCGGGTAGCGGCATCTCCAGGCAGGCCAGCCCCGCTGTCGGCATCGGATAATGCCCCCGGCGATGCCCCTCCACCGCCAGACTCAGCAGCGTCCCGACCAGGGGCTGATGACTGACCAGCAGGATATTGCTCTCGGAACGCTCGGCCAGGCGGTCCAGAACCGCCAGCGGATCATCATCGGGAGTGGCCCAGTCCACGGTGACCACAGCCCGGCGCAGACCGATACACTGGCGTACCAGCTCGGCCGTCTGCTGCGCCCGCAGGTAGGGACTGGCCAGTATCACCTCCAGCGTCTCACCCTGCAGATGCTCGCCCATCCGCAGGGCTTCCTGGCGACCGGTTTCGGTCAGCGGGCGCTGGGCATCGGTGACCGCGCGGGCTTCAGCCTGGCCATGGCGCAGAACCCAGAGCTTCATGATGCGGGCCTGTCCTCCGCGCCGGGCTCGTCCTGCTCATCCTCCGGCAGGGGGTGCACCAGCGGTGGCTCTGGCTGAACTACCTCAGCCACGGGATCGGCCTGGGTCGGCGCTGCGGTCTGGGGTGCAGTTGCAGGCGCCACCGGCTCCACAGTGACCGGACCGGCGGGCGGGCGTGGTTGCCATTCCGCATCGGCCGCCGGCCACTCGAGGAAGGGCCAGGGCTTCACTTCACTGGCGCCGGTGACGTAGCGGCCCATCTGCCAGGCATACTGCGACAGGCTGTTGCCGAACCCGGCCAGCTCCGGATTGGCCCGGCCGGAGAACAGCCGGAAACCGATCTGCAATACCAGGATGACGGCCAGCAGCAGCTCGACCACCTGCCAGGCGAGCGCAAACAGCAGCGTGTAGACCAGCCGCAGCCAGAAGTCGGGATCGGTGAGGTTATCGGTGAAACGATTCATTGCTGCTCCTTGTCGGTTGCACGACGGGGCATGAAGGCGGAAAACTCCACGTCATGTTTCTGCTCGGCACTCATCAGGCGGCCGATGACTTCCTGCAGCGGCTGCTGCTCGAAGATGATGGCATGCAGCCCGGCCACCAGCGGCATGTACACGCCCTCCTCCTCGGATTTCTGACGCAGCACCCGCAGGGTATTCACCCCTTCGGCCACCTGGCCGAGGCGGGCCACGCTTTCCTCGAGGCTGTGTCCCTGCCCCAGGGCGTAGCCTACCTGATAGTTGCGTGACATCGGCGAGGTACAGGTCACTATCAGGTCGCCCACACCGGCCAGACCGAGGAAGGTCATGGGGTTGGCACCCATGTGCACCGCGAAGCGGGTCATTTCCGCCAGTGCCCGGGTAATCAGCATGCTGCGGGTGTTCTCCCCCACGCCCATGGCGGCGGCCATGCCGGAGATGATGGCATAGACATTCTTCAGCGCCCCGCCGAGCTCTACCCCGTAGCGGTCGGCACTGGCATAGACCCGCAGGCTGGGACAGCCGAGCACCGCCTGCACCCGGGCATTGAGCTGCGGGTCATCACTGGCAATCACGGTGGCGGTGAGGGCGCCGGCGGCCATTTCCCGCGCCAGATTGGGGCCGGACAGAACGGCCACCGGCGCCCCGGGCACTTCCTGCTCGACGATCTGACTCATCATCAGGAAACCGGGCTGTTCAATGCCCTTGGTAGTGCTGATCAGCCCCTTGCCGCTGAGCAGGGGAGCCAGCTGCTGCAGCACGCTGCGGAATGCACCGCTGGGAATGGCCAGGAATACCAGCTGTGCATCCTTCAGGGCCTCCTCGGCATCACTGGTGATGACCAGCCGCGGATCCAGCCGGACGCCCGGAAGATAGCGCGCGTTCTCGCCCTTGGCGCGCATGGAGGCAGCCTGTTCCTCGTCACGCAGCCAGAGTCTGGTGGGCACGTCGTTACCCGCCAACAGATTCGCCAGGGTGGTACCAAAACTGCCTCCACCCAGGACAGTCACGGGTACCTTTAGGTCGCTCATGCAAATTCCTTTGAGACTGTTGAACAGCCAACAGTATATGTTCGTCAACGATAACAGCGAAGCGATGATGAAAAAACCGGAGCGTGCCGTTACCATGCCAGCATTGTGAAACCAATCCAGAAACTCCCATGCCAACACCCTCCTCGCCGACTGCCGCCGCGCTGCTGACCCTGTGTCTGGGACTGACAGCCCACCCCCTCTGTGCTGACAGCCTGGATCCGCTGGAGCTGCCGACGGTACTCAGTGCGACACGCCTGAAACAGGCGCCGGCGGATGTCCCCGGCAGCATGACGGTGCTGGACAGGGAACTGATCCGTGCCAGCGGCGCACGCAATATCCCGGAAATTCTCCGGCTGGTACCGGGCATGCATGTCGGCTATCGCCGGGGCAACCAGATGAACGTCAACCTGCACGGCACCAACGTTACCGAGGCGCGGCGCCTGCAGGTGCTGGTCGATGGCCGCTCGGTTTACCGGCCGGGCCTGGCCACCGTGGACTGGAGTGAACTGGCGCTGGCCATCGAGGACATCGATCGCATCGAGGTCTTTCGCGGCCCCAACACGGCCGCCTACGGGGCCAATGCCCTGATGGGCGTGATCAATATCGTCACCCGTCTGCCGATGGAAAACCACGGCACCACCCTCAAGTACACCCATGGCAACCGTGGCGTGCGCGACTGGTATGCCAGCCACAGCGACGGCTCACTGCAGCACAATTGGCGCCTGAGCCTGTCGGCGCAGCAGGACGACGGCTTCGATCATGATGAGGACGGCAACGACTACCGTGACGGCATGCGCGCCACCCGCTTCAATCTGCGCCATGCCTGGCAATTGACACCGAACCAGACCCTGGACTGGCAGATGGCGGCCAGCGAGGCCAGCCGCCAGAGTTATTACGAATTCAGTACCTACTTCAATCACAACAAGTTCGACAAACCCCTGGACCAAGCCATCGCCGCCCATCAGCCCGATGCGGATATACGGGGACGGGACTTCTCCACCCTCGGCCTGTGGAAGCTGGATATCAATCCCGACCATCAATTGCAGGTGCAGGCCTACGCCCAGCATGCCGAGCGCCTGCGCGACTGGCGGATCTGCGAGTCTCCGATCGCCTTTTCCGCCGAACTCACCGAGTTGCGCAGCCTGAATCCACTGGCCGCCCGCCGGGTCAGGAGCTATCAGGAGTATCTCTGGCGGCTGGAGGAAGCCGGGCGCACCGCCCCCGATACACGTGACGAGTACATTGCCCGGTATCTGGCCATGGAAGGCATGACCTATACACCCCGGATGGCGGAACTGGCCGATACCCTGGCCGCCATGGCCGAGCAGCAGCGCAATGCCGAGCCGGTCTGTGGGCGGATCAACGAGAACATCCGCGAGACCCGAACCCATGTGGAGATACAGGATGTCCTGCGGCTGACCCCGGAACTGCGTCTGCTCAGCGGCGCCAGCTATCGCCACGACCGGGCCAGCTCCGAGACCTTTTTCAACGGCACCGTGGACAATCAGGTCACCCAGCTGTTCGGCAACCTGGAATATCGTCCCAATCAGCGCTGGCTGTTCCAGGCCGGCGGCATGTACGAGTACGAGCAGCTGATCGGCGACTCCTTCTCGCCACGCCTGGCCACCCACTTCTTCCTGGCCCCGCTGCACAGTCTGCGACTGGTCTATGCCGAAGCGGTGCGCTCGCCCGACATGTATGAGAATCATGCCAACTGGCGCTACCGGCTGCGCGAGGTGACCGGTCCGTTGAGCGGCCCGGTGATCCATTACGGCTGGGCCCGCGGCCCCGGGGATCTGCACCAGGAGCGCATGCGCTCCCACGAGGTCGGTTACAACGGCCATTTCCCCCAACTGGGACTGCAGCTGGATGTGCGCGCCTTCGATGAACGTATCACCGGCATGAACAGCGAGCCGCTCAAACTGGACAACTTCCTGCCCAACAACCGCACCAGCATCCGCTTCAAGGGCGCCGAAGGTGAACTGGACTGGGCGTTCAGCCGCATGGATCGGCTGCGTCTGACCTATGCTTATATCGTCTTCGATGCCACCAGCGAGTATGACCAGCGGTTGACCGCCCGGCACTCCGGCAGTGCGGCCTGGCTGCGGGAGTGGCCGGGGCAGATACGCACCAGCCTGATCTACTATGGTGCCGATCATCTGAACGAGCGGCGCTTCGAGCGCCTGGACTCGCGTATAGAGAAGCAGTTTGCCCTCGCCGACCGCAGCAGCCTGGCGCTGGCACTGACCTGGCAGTACCGGCTGGACGACGAGGCGCTGACCTGGGAGGAGAACCGATTTGACAGTCGCAGCCACTATTACCTCAGCGCCGAGCTGAATTTCTGAACCATGCCTGCACGGGGACAAGGGAATGTCGCCAGCCTTCACTCACAGGCATGACCGGGCCATGACGCCGTGGCGGCTGTGCCTGCTGGTACTGCTGTGCCTGCTCTGCATGCAGGTCCGGGCCGAGGGGCTGCTGGTCATCAAGCCCCGGGAAACCGAGCTGACCCGCACTTTCATCGCCACACTTCAGGAGCAGTACCCGGAGCTGGAGGTGCTCAGCCGGCAGATCGACCAGTTGCCGGATCTGGATTCCACGCCCCTGGCCGTCACCATGGGGGTGGAGGCACTGCAATGGCGCCTGACCCAGACCTCGCGGACGCCGACCATCGCCACCTACGTCACCCTCGATCAACTCGAGCCCGGCGCCAGCTACCCGGACCATGTGCAGATATTGCTTGCCAGTGCCAGGCCGGAACGCCAGCTGCGGCTGGCGCAACTGCTGATTCCGCGCCTGCAGACCGTCGGCCTGCTGCACAGCAGTGGCCAGCAATGGCAGCTGCCGCTCTGGCGCCAGGCCGCACGCCAGCAGGGGCTGGGGCTGGTTGCCAGCGAGGTACACCAGCAGCGAGAGCTGCTGCGCGGTCTGTCCCGGGTCCTCGACAGCAGTGAAGTGCTCATCGGCATCGACGACCCCGACATTTACAATGCCACTACCATCAAGTCCCTGCTGCTGACCAGTTACAACCGCAACCGGGTGCTGATCGGACCATCTGCTCCCTTCATCGCCGCCGGCAGTCTCAGCACCACCTACAGCTCGCCGCGCGACATGGCCATGAGCGTACACCAGCTGTTCCAGCAACCCTGGCAGAACGGCGCACTGAACTACCCCCAACATTACTCGGTACTCAGCAATCCGCAGGTCGCACGCTCACTCGGCCTGCCGCCGCCCGATGACGCACAGCTGCTGAGACTCATCCGGATGAGGGAGAGCCAGACACCATGAATTTCCTGCAACGCGGTGGCATACAGCGCCGCCTGATCCTGATCACCCTGATCCCGGCCGCCCTGCTCGGCGTGCTGCTGGTGACCTTCTTCACCCACGTTCGGCTGGACGCGCTGGATCAGGAAATGCAGACCACCGGCCAGCTGATTGCCGACCAGCTGGCACCGGCCACCGAATATGCGGTGCTCACCGGCAACCTGGCTCTGCTGGAGAACCTGGTAGCCAGCTCGCTGAGCATTGCCAACGTGCAGCGGATCGAGGTCTTCGACCAGCACGGCCAATCCCTGGCCATGATGCACCAGGGGGACCTTGACGAAAGACACCTGCGCACCTTCACCGCCGAGATTCGGCGGCAGCAGGTGCCGGTGTACTACGACCTTTTCCTGCTCAACAGCGACTCGGTCACGACCGCACCACAACAGGTGGGCAGCGTGGCGGTCAGCCTCAGCTATCAGCATTTCATCGAGCGTCAACGCGGCATCCTCATGCGCAGTCTGCTGTTCAGTGCCGTCGCCCTGCTTGCGGCTTTGCTGCTGTCCACGCGTCTGGCCCGCGCCCTGGCCCGCCCCCTGGTGGACATGCGCAATGCGGTCAGGGCCTTGCAGGAGGGGCATCTGGACACCCGCCTGCAGGTGCGGGAGGACAGCGAGATCGGCGAGCTGATGAGCAACCTCAATCACCTTGCAGCGACCCTGCAGGCCGCTGAGGCACGCCAGTCGGAAACCGTGACACAACTGGTCAGCGCGCGGGAGCAGGCGGAACAGGCCAGCCGGGCGAAATCGGACTTCCTCGCCATGATGAGCCACGAGTTGCGTACGCCACTCAACGGCGTCATGGGCATGCTGCAACTGCTGGACACCACGGAGCTCAGCGGGGAGCAGCGCGAGTACGTCAGCGTCGCCAGCGAATCGACCGATCACCTGCTGAAGATCATCAACGACATCCTCGACCTGTCCCGTATCGAGCGCGATGCCTTCGAGCTCGAGCACATCCGCTTCGAGCTGGCACGTCTGCTGCTGCGTACCACCCAGGCCTTCGACTATGCCGCCGGCCAGCGTGGACTGACGCTGTCGCTGGACATCGAAGGCACCCCCGAGGCCCCGGTAGTCATCGGCGATCCCACTCGACTGCGCCAGGTGCTGGTCAACCTGCTGGGCAACGCGCTCAAGTTCACCGAGCAGGGCAGCGTCTGCCTCAGGGCACGCTGGCAGAGCACCGAGGAACGGCGCCTGCAACTGGTATGCGAGGTCATGGACACCGGGATAGGCATCGACAGCGCCCGCCTGGAACAGATGTTCGACGCATTCCAGCAGGAAGACAGCAGCACCTCCCGTCGTTTCGGTGGCACCGGCCTGGGCCTGGCCATCGCCCGCAATCTGGCCCACAAGATGGGCGGACACCTGCGGGCCAGCAGCCAGCCCGGAGTGGGCTCCTGCTTCACCCTGTCCATCCCGCTGGAGCTTGCCGCGGAAGCCGGCGTGGCTGGCAACGATGGCGAGCCGGTCATACCGGCCGCCGCCCTGCCGGTATTGCTGGTGGAGGACAACCCGGTCAACCAGATGGTCATGGAAGGCATGCTGCGCAACCTGCACTGGCCGGTGGTCATGGTCAGCGAGGGGCAGCAGGCCCTGCAGCTGCTGCAGGAACAGCGTCAGCAGTTCTCGCTGATCCTCATGGACCTGCAGCTGCCCGATGTGGACGGCGACGAGGTCTACCTCCGGTATGTAGAGCACTGTCGCCAACTGGGCCTGCGGCCCCTGCCCTGCGTCGCCGTGACCGCCAGCACCTCGGCTGAAGCGCGCCAGCGTGCCGAGCAGGCCGGAATGCAGGGCTTCCTCGCCAAACCCGTTACCCGCAAGGCCCTGCAGCAGGTGCTGGCCCGTTTCGACGGCTCCGAATCGCAGCATCAGTCTGATTGATCAGGGATTATTCCGCCGGCACCGGGGCATGGATTCCATTGCCCCGAAGCGAGACACTTGAGGCCCACTGAAACTGCTTACGGAAGTACTCTCGCCATGACTGCGACAGCCGTTTATCCGATCACTCTGGAGTCCCCCTTCACCACCCTGCCGCAACTGCTGGCGCTGCATGCGCAGCACCGGGCCGAGCATCCGGCGGTCATCCAGGATGGACAGCAGCTCAACTACGCCCAGTTGAACAGCCAGGTAGACCGCGCCGTCGCCGCCCTGCAGCGTGACGGCCTGCGCCCCGGTGACGCCATCGCCATCTGCGCGGCCAACTCCATTGCCTATGTGGTCATGTTTCTGGCCGCGCTGCGCGCCGGCGTGGTGGTCGCCCCCCTGGCGCCTTCCTCCACCAACGACAGCCTGCTGACCATGCTGCGCGACTCCGCCGCCCGGCTGTTCTTCGTCGACACCGCGGTGGCCCGCGCCCTGGAGCCGGTGACCCCGCGCATCGACATTCCGCTGCTGAGCCTGGATGACGGCCCCGCCCACCCGGCCCTGAGCCAGTGGCTGGCTGACACCCAGCCGGCCCCGGTCGAACTGACCCCGCAGACCCTGTTCAACGTCATCTATTCCTCGGGGACCACCGGCGAGCCCAAGGGCATCGTCCACGACCACCTGATGCGCTGGTCCCACATCCAGCGCGGCATTGCCTTCGGCTACGGCCCGGATTGCGTGACCCTGATGTCCACCCCGCTGTACTCCAACACCACTCTGGTATCCTTCCTGCCGACCATCGGCCTGGGCGGCACCCTGGTACTGATGGCCAAGTTCGACGCCCAGCGCTACCTCGAGCTGGCCCAGGAGCACCGCGCCACCCATACCATGCTGGTGCCGGTGCAGTACCAGCGCATCATGGCCCGCCCGGACTTCGACAAGTACGACCTGTCCAGCTTCCAGATGAAGTTCAGCACCAGCGCGCCCTTCCACGGCGAACTCAAGGCCGACGTGCTGGCCCGCTGGCCGGGCGGCCTGGTGGAGTTCTACGGCATGACCGAAGGTGGCGGCTCCTGCATGCTGGTAGCCCACCAGCACCCGGACAAGCTGCATACCGTCGGCCACCCCCTCGACGGCCACGACATGCGGGTGATCGACGAGGATGGCAATGAACTGCCCCGCGGCGAGATCGGCGAGGTGGTAGGTCATTCCGTCGCCATGATGACCGGTTATCTGAACAAACCGGAGAAGACCGCCGAAGCCGAGTGGTACGACAGCACCGGCAAGCGCTTCATCCGCACCGGCGACGTCGGCCGCTTCGACGAGGACGGTTTCCTGACGCTGATGGACAGACGCAAGGACATGATCATCAGCGGCGGCTTCAACATCTACCCCAGCGACCTGGAAGCGGTGCTGCGCCAGCACCCCGACCTGCTGGAAGTAACCGTGATAGGCGTGCAGTCCACCAGCTGGGGCGAGACCCCGGTGGGCTACGTGGTTCCCAAACCGGGCGCCAGCATCAGCGCCGACGACATCCTGCAGTGGTTCAACGCCCAGGTCGGCAAGACCCAGCGCCTGAACCGCGTGATCATCACCGACGAACTGCCCCGCAGCGCCATCGGCAAGGTGCTCAAGCGCGAGCTGCGTGATCAGTTTCAGGCGCAATATGGGGTGCTCGACTGAGCCCCCGGCTGGCCGCTGCAGGATCTGATGGGGCCGGCGTCAGTGCAAGCCTCCGCGCTGGCACGCCTCCGCTACGACACGCCGTGAACACGTCCATGTGGGCTCGTTGATGTCATCCCTGACATCAAACGGTCGTACCGGAGGCGTCCCAACGCTCCGGCGGAAACATCTGAGCAGCTGTTGGTTTTCAGGGACGAAAACCGCGAG
>LSQX01055066.1_pt1 | contig 22658 bp, 21 predicted proteins | sample 654561 | NCBI WGS metagenome assembly LSQX01 (sample SAMN04489861, study PRJNA283612) | anaerobic digester metagenome | isolation source: 4 biogas reactors fed with cattle manure at either 37C or 55C with and... | place: Denmark: Kongens Lyngby | collected 2014
GGTTCTTTGTACATTTTTTTGGCCATGAATCACGCGCTCCTTTAATCTTGAAAGACAGTCCGGCCCTTGCAGGCGAAAGCGTTCACCGGCCGGAGCAAATGAGCGAATCCGTCTGTTGTTATCTGCACCCGGCATATTCAGTTTATGGCATCGGGCTTGTGCAAATAATGGTGTATTGTGTTGTATTCATCGTGATTTCTATACAAAATAGAGAGGATTGTTTTGGTTAGTCGCCAAAAAGCGGCGAAAATGTCGCGGTGGAGTAACGATTTCTATACTGGTTGGGCGTGCAGTCCATCTGTTTTTTGAATTGGCGGAAAAAGCACTGCTCAGTCTCGAAGCCGGCCTCGCCGGCGACCTGGGCCACATTTTTGTCGGATGTCCGCAACAGCCTTGTCGCATGGCGGATACGCAGGTTGTTGAGGTAATGGGCCGGCGAGATGCCGACTTCCTCGCGCATCAGGCGGTACAGGTAGGGGGCGCTGATAAACAAAGCCGCGGCAATCGCGTTGACCGTCAGCGACGAGCGGTAATTGGCCTCGATAAACGTTTTGGCCTGGACGACGATATCCGACTGCTTCTGGCTGGCGCGTCTTTGAAACGCGCCACCGAGCCGGTCGGCAAAGGTGCGCACCAGCCCGCTGGCTTCGGCGCGCGTGACCTGATCGAGCTGCTGGATCAGGTCCGGGCCGGCGATCGAGGGGTCCAGTTCACTTTCGTTGAAGTCGTACATCAGCTGGCGCATGTTCAGGGCGACATTATGCAAAACCTGCCGGAAGACATCGTCAGGGCTGGCATGAAGCATGTTTTCCAGCTGATCGAACAACTCGAGCGCCAGGCTGTGCCGGCCGGTGCGGACGGCATCGAGCAGCTTTTCTTCGGTTTCCAGCGGATAAACCCAGTTGCTGACAGTTTCGGCCGGTGCAGCCCGAAGTTCGGGCGGCGGTTCCGGCTCGCGAATCGGCTCCGGCAGATCGGCCGGAAACGACGGCTCCGGCTCCGGAACCTGTGCGACGGCCGTATCAGGCGGTTCTTCAACGGGTTCCGGCTTTAAGCCGTCAAGCTGCCGGCCGAGCCGGGTCAATTCGCGCTGCATCTGCCAGAGCGATCGGACAGCCAGCAGGAGAACGGCGGTCAGGACAAGCATAACCAATACAAACAGCCAGTCGGCCGGGCGGATCGCACCGGGACCGGCCAACAGGGCGGCAAGCGCCCGGACTTTGTCCGGCTGTTCTGCAAGCATAGGGGGCTCCCTCAAGCCAGTTTACTGGTCGCTCAGCCTCGAGAGCGGATTCTGGCGATGGCATTCCTCGATGACGGCGATCTGGCGCCGGACCTGCTGCGGCGTGATGGCCAACGGCGCACCTTCGGCCAGGCTCTGATACAGGCGGCGGTAGAACGTGGTGGCGATGGTCTGGAACAGGTCCTTGTTCTCGTCCGCGACATCCCAGGATTTTTCGTGCCAGGTGAGTGTTTCGCCGCAATAGGCCGGCGTGCCGTCCGGCTTGGCCAGCGGGGTCCGGACCAGTTGCTGGGGCGGCGCTTCCTCGGGCCGGTAGTATTTCCAGTCGATGTGGGTCATGCTGCCCTTGAGGCCGCCGCGAGTTCCCTGGACCTGGTAGGTGAAGCAGGGGTAGGCGCAGCAGGACGAAATCTCCAGGTCAATGACGGGATGGCCTGGCGCGTGCAGCAGCAGCTTGACATAGTCCTCGGCGTCGCCGAAGGTGTTGGCCCGGTCCATGCGGCAGAACACCTGCGGTTCGACATCGTCCCCGAACAGCACCAGCGCCTGGTCGAGCGGGTGCGGTCCGGTATTGAGCAGGTTGCCGCCGTTGTAGTCCTGAATGCACTGCCAGTCCCAACGGCGCGCGTAACCGTTGAACGCGATGCTGATCTGGACGATGCGCCCCAAATCGCCGCCGGCGATAATCTCCTGAACTTTCTGGAAATAGGGTGCGAAACGGGACTGCTGGAAGATTGCCAGGATGCGGCCGGCCTTTTGGGCGGCCTCGATCATGGTGTCGACCTCGGCGACATGGCGGGCCATCGGCTTTTCAACCAGAACATTGAAACCGTGTGAGAGCAAATCGAGCGTAACGGGCACATGCAGATGGCTGGGCGTCGCGTTGACCACCAGGTCGATATCCTGGCGACCGAGCAGGTCGCGGTAATCCGCATAGGTGGCGCAGCCGATCTCGGCCGCGGCCCGTTCGCGCCGATCCGGCAGCGGGTCGACAACGGCGACGATCTCGTACAAGTCCTTCAGCAGGGAGAGGTTGGCGGCGTGGATATCGCGTCCACTGCGGCCCTGGCCCAGGATAGCAAGCTTGATTCGTGACATATTGGCTACCTCGCAATGAAAAGATGGCAGGGCGACCGGCAGGAAGCCTGCACACCTATTCTACCATATTGGACAAGCCGGGACCGCTTGCTTACAATGAAACCAGGAAAGAAAACACCGCATGCTTTTCGGTAACAGGAGGACGCTATGAACACGACCTTGCAGGCCATTTCGAACCGGCGCAGCATTCGCAGCTTCGCAGCCGCACCGCTCAAGCAGGAAGAGATCGACGCCCTGATCGTGGCCGCGCTGGCCTCGCCGACGGCGATGAACCGCCAGCTCTGGGAGTTTCGCTTCATCACCAGCCAGAGCCTGATCGAGGCGATGAACGAGGCTGCCCTGAGCCATTTCCGCAGTATCGGCGACCAGGCGGCCCTGGACCGGATCGCTGCCCGCCATGCGAGCATCTTCTACGGCGCTCCCCTGCTGGTGGTCATCGCCATACCGGCCGATGCCGGCCGCTACGCCGCGATCGATGCCGGTATCGCCGTCGAGAATCTGGCCATCGCCGCCCAGTCGCTGGGGTTGGGATCGTGCATCATCGGGATGGCGTCGGCGTCCTTTACCGGAGCCAGGGGGAAGGCGATCCTGGAACAGATGGACTGGCCCGAAGGCTACGAATTTGCCATATCGATCGCCATCGGCCATCCAGCTATGAGCAAAGAAGCCCACGAACGGCATCCCGAAAAAGTGCGCCAGCTCCGCTGACACTCGCCACGATGCGGCCCGCATGTTAAAATGGAGCTAGACAAACAGGCTTGCTTTTGAATCAACCGCACGGGCGATGCTTCCGGCATCTGCTGAAAGGAGGCCGTCATGTTTGAAAAAGTGTTGGTCATTTCCGAACTGCATTACCATTTTGACTATGTGCTGCATGGCCTGCTGGGCTTGAAAAAGCTGGGCACCCGCTCGGTGCTGCTGGTTCAGTGCCTGAATCCACAGGAGCTGAACGACACGGTCTCCACCTTTGTGACCGGCATCTACAAGGAGCACCTCGACGCCCAGGAGCAACGCCTGACCGAGCATGGCTTTTCCGTCACCACGCGCCAGATGATCGGCGTTTTCCGCGACAGCATCAACCAGCTGGCCCGGGACGAGCGATGCGGCCTGGTGATCGTCGGCGCGCCGGAACGGAGCATGCTGGGCAGCCTGTTCGACGGGGGGGCCGCCTACCACATGATGCACGGCAGCCTGATTCCGCTGCTCCTGGTACGCACGCCGCCGAGCATGGATCCCCACGAGCTGAAGCTGCCGGACGGCAGCCTGAGCGACCATTTGCTCTTCCCGACCGATTTTTCGGATAACGCCGCGCGCGCTTTCGACATTGTCCGCCAGATCGCCGCCAAAGGGATCCGCAAGCTGACGGTGCTGCATGTGCAGGATAAAGCCAAGATCGATCCCCATCTGCTCGGCCAGCTGGAGGCCTTCAACCAGAAGGACACCGCCCGGCTGGAGGAGATGGCGGAAATATTGCGCCAGGACGGCTGCCCGGACGTGTCGACGCTGCTGCTATATGGTTCGCCGACCAGCGAGATCCTGCGCGTCATGCACGAGTTGCAGGCGACGGCCGTGATCATGGGCAGCCAGGGGCGCGGCTGGATCCGGGAGATCTACCTGGGCAATGTCAGCCACAGCATCGCCCGCCACGCTTCGGTACCGGTGCTGCTGATCCCGTCTCCCCGCGAGGAAGACAGCTAAAAGAATGATGTTGATAAAGTAATTTTTTTCATAACTGGTTGGATTGACCGCCTTTGGACCGTTTAGGGGGGATGCCTGTTTTCGTGCCCCTTTTAACTTCAGCAACGAAGACACGTTCGATTTCAAGAGCCTGATCCAAAAAATCGGCCAGGATGACATCGAGATCGTCGACCTGGACGGGATCAACGCGGAAGACCTGCTTGACGACAACGACATCGTCATTTTTTCACTGCCCTTGCGGAACTGAGGATACCGTCTCCCGGGTCGCCAAGGCCGTCGGCAAGCCGGTCCTGCTTTAAGCCCGCGCGACGAGGACCTGCTGCCGTGTCTGTTCGATCCGGGACGATGCCAGGTTGCTGATGTCCTTATCCTGAGCCTTCTTGCGCCTCGTTGATGACGAACCCGTAGGCGTCGGGGCTGAAGCTGCCGAAGATCAGGCGGCTGAAGACGCGGTCCGGCCTGACCCAGTAGGCAGGCCGGTCGCCCTCCCGCCTGAGCATGATGCGGAACGGCTCTGAACCGCAGAGACCAAAGTCCGCTTTGGCCAGGCGGATCGTCAGATGACCGCCGGCGCGGCTGAGGCGGTATTTATTCGCTTCCTGCTCGGCCGCACCGCTATAAAGGCCATACCACAAGGGCGATTCGCAGGCGCTCACGAAGGTATTTGCATCGGACGCCAGCTCGTCCCCGCCGATCTCAAAGGTGATCGGCGCCGAGGGTACAAAGAAGGTGTATTCGCCCTGCAGCCGGATCCTGGCCTGGGACGGCGCGCGCAGCTGGACGATATAGTCCGGCCCGTCGCAGGCGAACCGGACCGCGGTCGTCTCGTCAATCTCGCCGTTTTCATACGTGAAAGGTTCCCAGGCGGCCTGTTCGATCCGGCAGGTTTGGATCACGTAACGGTGGCTGTCGGGAGCCTGCCCGGTATAGAATTCCAGCGGCGCCAGTCCGGCTTCCAGCCGCTGCTTGACCGCGGCAAAGTCCGTCGTGAGCGACAATAACAGCTGGTCGGCCCGCCAGAACAGCTTTTCCGGAAAGAACTTATAGGCCAGCGCTTCGGCGTGGTAGCCAACGCTGGGCTCTAACGCGCAGATTGCAGCCAGTTCGCCGGACAGCTCGATTTCCCGCCTGACGATCGCCTCCAGGCGTTCAAGCAGCACCTGCGCGTCGCCGCGGCCCAGGCCGAGCTCGTTTCTCAGCGTGTAGAAGACCAGCGCGTCGCGGGCACTTTCAAACATCAGGTCCAGGGCCCTGGCGGTGTTCTGCTGGGAACGCTGCGCCGGCGTCGCGGCGTCGTTCGGAAACTGGGCCAGGCCCCGGCGCCAGGTCTGGCACAGCTGGTCCAGCAGCAGGCAGGCTTCGTCGGGGGTAAAGGTGTGCAGCAGGCATTCGCCGAAGCGGTCGCCGTTGTGGTCTTCGGCTTTCCAGGCTTTGGCCAGCGGCAGATCGACCGGCTGCAGGAACAGCTTCCAGGCGGGCGCGTCGTTGAGCGGGCCATACCATTCGAAAGCGACGGATGACGGCACATGCTGGTAGCTTTCCGAAAAAAGCGCCCAGGCGTCGGCCACCCGGCCGGCATCTTCCGGCCAGGTGATCGCCGCCAGCTGGCAGAGGAACGTCTTCTTGTCGTCGAAATGGTCCAGGAAGGCCAGCTCACCCGCGGCCTTGGTCATGATCGACGGGTAGCTGCCGAAGTACCAGCTGTATTGCGCCCCGGTGACGCCGCTGGCGCGCATCGCCTTGAACTTGTCGAACAGGATGCCCGGCACCGGAATGTAGGGGACTGAGGCGGTTTCATGCGAGCAGGCGACCTGCAGCTTGGCATACATGGGGTGGCTGGTTGCCTGGTTGACCTGCGCCGACGCCTTGAAGACTTCGCCCGGCCCGACGTAAGACAGCCAGTAATCGAGCGCCAGGCGTGTCTTGCCCAGCTGCTCGTTGAGCCCGTAGTCCTCGAAATTCTGCATGTGGATGACGTGGCTGTCCCGGAACCGGCACGATTCGCGCACATCGTCGAGCTGCCAGCTCCGGTGGTCGTAGGTCCAGCTGATCAGCTCGGCGTCCGGCTTGACCGAGGCGATGCCGCGCCACAGCGCCGCTTCGCATGCGGCCAGCGCCTGGCCCAGCGTCTGGCCGTTCGCCTGGCAATAATCGCATGCCAGGACCGGCCGCGAGGCACAGCTCGACAGGCTTTCCCCGGCCGATATGACGATCAGGCCCTTAAGTCCGGGCGCCAGGGTGAACAAGGTGCGACCGGCTTCCTCGGCATAGGCCACGCCGAGCGGCCGGCTCGGGCAGACCAGGCCATTGGGCTTGCCCTGGTAACGGCCCATCAGGTCGGGGTGGTTTTTGAGGGCGTCGTTCATGTAGGTCGACGCCGGTTCGTTGGCCAGCAGGTAGACCCCGATGCCGTAGCGGGCGCATTTCGCGATAGTCCGGTTGAGCTTGACGATGCTTTTTTCCCAGTTGATGCCGTATTCCGGGATGATTTTGGACGGCAGCATGAAGCGGAAAGCGGTCGAGATCCAGATGCCGTTGATGCCGTCATGCGCCAGGCGGTTCAGGTAGTTGTCGCTATAATAGTCGACATCGTCGGCAAGTTCTTCGCTCTCGGGCAGGTGCTCGTTGAGCGGACTGAAGACGCAGCGCGCGATCCGGCTGCACAGCCATGGCTTGCGGGTGACGCTGCCGTCCGTCGGCAGAAAGCCGCCGCGCCGCTGCAGCTCGTCTTCGACGAAAACCAGTCCGCGGCGGATGCCCTCCGAGTCGCCGGCCGAGATGACGCACCGGTCGGCTTCAAATTCGATGGTATAGGATTCGAAAACATCGCTGGGCCGGAACTGGCAGCTAAAGCGGTAACCGGGGCCGCTGGCGATCCCGGCTGCGGCCATGAACACGCGGAAGTCGTCCGTGGCCGTATCCAGCAGACCTTCGCTGTCGGGGAAATCGACCTCAAGCAAGGCCGATGCGATGCTGCTTTTCGGCGCAAACAGGTGGACAGGGTCATTGAGCTCCTGGAGAAACTTCAAGGCGGGCTGCCTGGCTTTGAACGGGTCGTCGATCACGCGGTACCGCATACGATTGCCTCCTTGTCCGTGGGACCTGGCTGCTTGATGCGAACGTCAACGGGAGATACTTGCATCATACGCGCCTTTGGCCCGGTGGGCAATGAGGACGGCGGTTACGGCCAGGCCAGATCGATCCGGCCGATCGCCCTGGCCTGCACGACGGTCTCCAGGTGCACCGGGCTGGTCGGCTGCGGCTTGACCGGGTCGCTTTCCATCTGGACTGAGGCGACCGCTGCGTCCCGCTTGTCCACGCGCAGCTGCACGTCGGCCTGCCTGGCGCCGCGTGCCGCCGCGGCCTGGCGCGCCTCCTGCTCGGCCTGTTCCCGGGCCCAGGTGACGGCGTGGTCATGGGCCTGGAAATGGCAGGTGCTGGCCTTGCTGAATCCGTCGTAGCCGGTGATGCCGGCTACGGCGTAGCGCGGCTTGATCAGGACCTCGGCCGTCGCCACGACCTGGCCGGTGATGGCCCCGACCGCGTTGGCGACCGCGGCATGACGCGGGATGCAATCCGTTGTCCGCATGAAACGGGCCACGGTCGGCAAAAACAGGTGAATCGGGGCGCCCAGGCCGATCAGGGGGACCGTGCAGGTCATTTCCGGCTGCAGGAAGCGGACCTGGCTGTCCGGCTGCATGTGCTGGCGCAGCNNNNGTGTCCGGCCCAAACCGACGACGCCGGCCAGGTTCTGCCCGGAATCTTTTGCGTATTCATGGCCCAGCAGCATCTCGAGGATAGCGGACCCCAGCATCTCCTTGACCGTGTTCTGAACCTCGGCGATCAGGTCCTCGCGCGAGATCGACAGCTGCAGCGCCATGATGTCGGCCCCGATTTCGGCGGCTTTCTTCTGCCAGGCCGGGTAGTCGCCCGTGAGGTGCATGATGTCCGTCGGCGTCAGGCCGCAGCGCATCACCCGTTCTTGCTGCTCCAGTCGCTCGGTTTTCAGGTTGTAGATGGTCGCGCCGACCTTGTCCGCCAGGTTCAGAAGGCTCAAGGGGCCGTTCTGCAGGGCGGCCAGGATCCGCTGCTCCTGGGGGGTCAGGGACCCGGCTGCGATATTCGCCGGCTTGTCCACGCGATAGAAGAACTCGGCCAGCGACACGGTGTGTCTGCGTTCGGCCTGGAGCAGCAGCTCCAGCTGTTCCAGGACTTCGGGCCAGCGCCCGGCCGCCCAGGACAGGGGCGCCGCCCGGCGCGGCCCGATTACCAGATGCGTGTTCTTATGGTGCCGGATCAGGCTGTCGCCGCCCAGGCCGACCGTCTGGATCTTGATCGAGCGAATGCCGGTGCGCCAGGAACCGATCTGGGCGCCTTCCGCGGCCATGACCGGCCGGCCTTGTAGCACGAGGGCGATGTCGCTGGTCGTGCCGCCCATGTCGATAACAATGCCGCTTTCGATCCCCGTCAGGGCCAGTCCGCCGGCCACGCTGGCTGCCGGACCGCTCAGCAGGGTTTCCACCGGCTTGTCGCGGGCGACAGCCTCCGCCATCAGGGACCCGTCGCTGCGCACGATGACCAGCGGCGCCGCGATCCCGCGCCGGTCCAGGCTTTGCCGGACGGCGTCGAGAAAGGCATTGATCAGGGGCAGCAGCCGGGCGTTAAGCAGGGCGCTGGCCGCTCGGCGCAGCGAGTTGAGCGTGCCGCTGATTTCGTGGCCGCAGACCACCGGTTTGCCGGTCCAGCCGTGCAGCAGTTCCCTGGCTTTGCTTTCGCAGGCGGTGTTGCGCACGCCCCAGAGTTCGACGACCGCGTAGGCGTCGGCCTGGCCGGACGGGAGATCGATGCGGTCTTTCAATTCCGCCCAGTCCGGTTCCGTCACGAGCTGACCGGTCATGTCGTGCCCCCCGGCCAGCAGGATGATGTCATCGGCTGGAGGCAGGCCGTTGCCGGGTCCGTACCGGTCGACAATCTTCTGGTCGCAGCCGATCAGGACCAGGCGGGCATGCCCGCCCTTGTTCTCCACACAGGCGTTGGTGGCCAGTGTGGTCGACAGCGCGACCAGCTCGGCCTGGCGCAGCAGCGGCTGGTCCATCTGGTCGAGGACCTCGTCGATGCCGATCGTCAGGTCCTCCTTGCGGGTCAATGCTTTAGCCGTCTGCAAAACCGTCTGACCGTCGAAATTGAAAAGGACGCCGTCCGTATATGTTCCGCCTGTGTCGATTCCCAGTCCAACCTGCATAAAGCTCTCCTGTCGCGTTGTATTGAGCTATTATACCAAAACGGCAATCGGCGCGATGCAGGCCGGTGCGAAGCGCGCTAAAATGTCCGTCGTAGGATGTTACTTCAAAACGGCAGGAGGCTTCCATTGCGCACTCGATTTGACCAGGTTAAGCTGGGCCACGGCATGCTTAAGGACAAGCTGGACGAAATGGCAACCTTTTACCGCGGCCTGTCCAACGCTTTCCTGCATGGCCCGGTCCCCAGCCAGATGCTGCATTTCATGGGTGAGGGCTGCGACGCGCTGACCTTCAAGTCGTTTTACGCCTGCCAGGAACACGAACACTACCTTGTTTACCACGCCACGATCCGGTTTCCCTGAACGGTATGGCCAATCGCCTGCACACGACCGACGCGGCCATCCAGTCGGACGGCACCGCCCAAATCGCGCTGCATCTCGAACCAGGCCAGAGTCGCTTCTACATCATCCAGGATAGACCGAGCGCGGACGAGGCCATCCCAACGGCCGACGAACGGCTGCATCGCCAGCTGGCCGCCCGCGATACCGGGCTAAGCCTGCTCAATAACGCCGTCTGGACACTGGCCAAGACGACAAACGAACACTACCCGGCCTTCGAACCGGTCAAGACCCTGGCTCCGGGCAACTGGCCCAACCTCAACGGCGCCGACCTGCTGCCCCGTTTCAGCGGCATCTTCCGTTACGAGACGAATTTCGAACTGGCAGAGCCGTTACCGGCCAGCCAGTCGCTGTTTCTGCTCCTGGACATGGCCAAGGACGGTGCCAACGTGTTCCTGAACGGCCAATCCTGCGGCATGCAGATCGCACCGCCCTACCTGTTCGACGTGACGGAACGGCTGCGCCAGGGGACGAACACGCTGGCAATCGAGATCGCCAACACCCTGGCCTGGAAGCTGACCGGAGTGCGCGCGCAGCCCCGCTTCCTGCTTGCCTGACCCAATCGGCCCATAAACAACTGGCGGTCTGCTTTCACGGGCAGGCCGCTTTTTTAATCAAATAGCCCGCAGCGTTGTAAAACGAAATGCAACGAAGAGCAAAAAAGCGTTTCATTTTGCAACGATTGATGCAACGAAAGATCTATCGTTGCATTTAGGCGATGTTTGGGATAAGATGATAATGTCATCGGAAGGAGGCACGCCTGTGGAAACAAAAGAGAGCTATAATCTGGAGTTCAAAGAATCTGTTACAAAAACCTTTCTAAAGACGGTTAGTGCTTATGCCAATTATAACGATGGCACGATCCTATTCGGTGTTGATGATAACGGAAATATGGTGGGTGTAAAAAATGCTCAGGAAGAGGCCTCGCGCATTGAGAACATGATCAACGATTCCCTGGCTCCTGTTCCTGATTTTAATATCCAGGTTAAAGAGATGGAAGGCGCGCAAGTCATTCATGTGACGGTCAAAAAAGGGAAAGACACGCCCTACGCATACCAAGGGAAGATATACCGGAGAGCGGATACCTCCACTGTGGAAGTTAACCGCTTTGAGCTCAGACGATTGGCTTTGGAAGGCATCGATATCGATTACGAGAGCAGGAAAGCGTCTTCGCAGAACTTAAGCTTCAATGTGCTGGAATCCTGGCTGAAAGAAGCGGCGGGGATAAAAAAGATCAGCCTGGATATCCTCAAGACATTGAGCCTGTTCCATAAAGACGGCTATTTTACGATTGCAGGTGAATTGCTGGCAGATAAAAATGAAATGGTATTTTCCGGTATTGACATCGTTAAATTTGGTCAAGACATTAACAAGATCCTCTATCGGGAAACCATAAGCAAGGCATCTTTGTTGACGCAATACCAAAGAGCGCTTGAGATTTTTGAGCAATACTATCTATACGAAGAAATACAGGGGTATGAGAGGATCCAAAAGGAATTAATTCCCAAAGAGGCTTTCTGGGAAGCTTTGGCCAATGCGATGGTCCACAGAGTATGGGACATCAACTCCTATATACAAATCGCCATGTTTGAGGACAGGATAGAGATTAATTCGCCAGGTGGTTTGCCGGATGGGACAACAGAGGCCGAATACTTGCTTGGGAATATTTCGGTGCTCAGAAATCCGATCATTGCTGGCGTTTTCAATCGGTTGCACATCATAGAAAAGTTCGGAACAGGCATTGCCCGAATCAATAAGGAATACCGGTCGTGCATGGCAAAGCCCGCTTTTCACATAAGCGAAAACAGGATCAGGATCGTCTTGCCGGTTATGGACATGGATAAACTGGAGCTTTCTGACGACGAGCAGTTGGTTTATAGCCTGTTTAAAGAAGGGCCGGAACGGTCAAGAAGAGATATTGATACAGCTACAGGCTTTGACAAGGCAAAAACAATTCGGATCCTAAACAATCTGGTTCGGAAAAATATCCTTCGAAAAGAAGGCGGAGGTATTGCCGTAACCTACATATTACGATAAAGGCTGCTATCGAAAGCGCAGTTGATCCTGACGTGTTAATGGCGGGTTTTCTTGAAGTGACAGAAACATACCGAATTCGGGTCAGGATATACCATGCAATCCTGGGATCGGGAACCTATAATGGAATCATCGCAAGAACACGGGAGGTGACAGCGATGATGGAACAGGTGCGTGTAACGGTCTGGAACGAAAACGTCCATGACCGGACCGACGATAAGGTGAAAGAAATCTACCCGGAAGGGCTTCATGGCGCGATCGCGCAGGCGCTTCGCGCTGACGGCAGGCAGCGCTTCGCGGTTGTCACGGCAACACTGGACCAGCCGGAGCAAGGTTTGCCCGCTGAATTGCTGGCCCGAACCGATGTGCTGTTCTGGTGGGGCCATTGCGCCCACAACCAGGTCGAAGACCAGCTGGTCGAGCGGATCTACGACCGCGTTATGGACGGGATGGGCCTGGTTGTGCTGCATTCCGGCCACTATTCGAAAATCTTCCGCAAGCTGATGGGGACCGGATGCCGCTCCAGGTGGCGCGAGAGCGACGACCGCGAACGCCTGTTTGTCGTGGAACCGGGGCATCCGTTGGCCAGCGGCCTGCCTGAATATTTCGAACTGCCTGGTGAAGAGACCTATGGCGAGCGCTTCAACATCCCGACACCGGACGTCCTGGCCCTGATCAGCTGGTTCTCGGGCGGTGAAGTCTGCCGCAGCGGCTGCGGCTGGCACCGCGGCGACGGCAAGGTCTTCTATTTCCGTCCCGGCCACGAAACCTACCCGACTTATTACAATCAGCATGTCTGCCAGGTGCTGCGCAACGCGGCGGCCTGGACGGCACCCAGCGGCGGACCCAGGCCTGTTTATGGAAAAGCCGCTGCGCTGGAAAACCAGTAAGGTGAAGGAGAGAGCCAACATGAAACCAATCCGGATTGGACTCGTCGGCTGCGGCGGCATCGCCAATGGCGCCCACCTGCCGCCGCTGTCAAAAATCGAAGGCGTGACCATCGCCGCCCTCTGCGACATCGATGCGGAGCCTCTGGCTAAAACCGGGGACAAGTACAATGTGCCCCAAGATCGGCGTTTTACGGATTACCGCGATCTCATCGCCTGCTCTGAAGTCGATGCCGTCGATATCTGCACGCCCAACAACAGCCATTGCCCGGTGGCTATGGCCGCTGTCGCGGCAGGCAAGCCCTTTTGCGTGGAAAAACCCGTCGGCATCGGTGCTGCCGAGGTGGCGCGGCTCGTTGAGGCCGCGGAGACTGCCGAAGTTCCGGCTATGGTCTGCTTTTCCTATCGCTTCATGCCGGCCGTCCGCTACGCCCATGACCTGATGCAGCAGCAGGCGATTGGCGATGTGATCAGCGTCTATGCCCAGTACCTCAAGGCCAGCGCCTACATGAAGGGCCGCCGCCTGGACTGGCGCTTTGTCAGCGAGATCGCCCGCTACGGGGTTTCCGGAGACCTCGCGGTGCACATCATCGACATGATCGCCCACCTGGTCGGCGACTTTACAGCGGTCACGGCCCAGACCGGCATCGCGGTCAAGCAGCGGCTGCGTTTGGACCGGGACGAGTACGCTCCGGTCGACACGGACGATTACTGCAATTTTCTCGCCGAACTGGACAACGGCGCGTCAGCGACCTTCGGGGTCAGCCGAAGTGCGATCGGCAACAAGAACCACATCAGCATCGACCTCTACGGCAGCAAGGGCGCCATCACGTTCGACCTGAACAAGCCCTCTGAAATCCAGATCTGTTCCGACGACGGCCGCGGTTTGGATCTGCCGATGGAAACCATCCAGGTGCCGGAGCGCTATAAAGCGTCGCAGATGCAGACCTGGATTGATGTCCTGCGCGGTCGGGCGCCATCGTTCGCGCCCACCTTGCGTGACGGCCTGAAGTGTCAGAAGATCCTGGACGCCCTGCTGGCATCTGTGGAAAACAGGCGCTGGATCAACGTGTGACTTACTCCTTTGAACCTACATCAGTTTTGGGATTTTGTTTACTTATTAAAGATTTGATCGCGCGTGATTTGAATTCTTATATTTCGGCGAGTGCCCTTTGATCTTCTTGTATACCTTACAAAGATGTGACGCGTCAGTAAATCCAAGAGCCAAGGCTACTCGTTCAACAGTATATAGGCCAGTTTCCAGGAGTTCATCGACTTTATTTATTCTGAGCTGGTTTCGATACTCATGTGGTGGACAATTTGCATATTGCTTAAAGCGCCTGCGAAAACTGGATTCACTCATGTGACACAATTGCGCTAATGCTTCAATTTCCATATTTTCATGAGGACGTTGTTCAATTACAAGAATGGCAGGATAGATCTCTGCAAAAGCATTCAAACTGAACGACTCATAATTAATTGTTGAAATAAGATCGCTGATCAAACTATATACACAGGCTTTCGCTTTAGTTTGTCCACCAACGCCTTGCAGGATTGCAGCTAAAGTTTTTTCAAATAATATAATAAAATGATTTGAATCATCATGCGCTAATAGAAATGGACGATCTCCAAGGCACAATGCCTTTTGTTGTTCGTTTACAAGGCTTAGCTTGATGCATATACCTGAGCTTAATTCGTTTGGCTGACATGTGCATGTGGATAGATAACGGCTACCTGATGGCAAAAACAGAATGTCACCATCTTCAATACTAAAAGAAAGCTCATTTTGATAGAAATAGTAATCGCGCCGCCCATGAATCATATAGAAAAGCATATCTTCTCTCCGACCATAATCAAGATATGAATCAGAGTTACCGTTTGTCCACTGAGGTTTCAGTGCGCTCAGCGCATTGATATTAAAGGGGATTGAATCAAGTTCAGAAAATTTCTCTTTATATTTTTCTTGAGATTGGGTTCTCATGCAGATTACCTCATATATATGACAGAAATATACCATCATTTGTGGTTTTGTACATTGTACCATATTTTCACGAATGATATCATCTCAATGAAAACATTCTACAAACAATTTTATATACTTAGGAACAAATTGCATGAATACAAGAAATGAAATCATTCTTTAAACGGATTCTGCACGACAATTTATACATTTTATGCACCAACATACAAGGTTTGAATACTAATAAAGGAGGATGGATTGATTATAAGAGAATTGTCTGGAAAGTTTAATAAATATTTGGGAGGGTAACAATGAATAAAAGAATGAGACTGACACTGATCGTATGTCTAGCGGTCGTCCTTGTATTGTCGGCATGTAGTCCGGAAACAGGTAGTGTGGCGACAACAACGACATCCAAATCATCCTCAAGTTCAACAACATCTAGTACGACATCAGGTAGTGCAACTTCAAGTAGTAGCGGCAATGAATCTGTTTATCCGATCGTAGATGAACCCATAACATTGACATGGTTTAAAGGTCTTGATGGTAACCAAACAGGAGCGGGCATAACGGATCTAAATCAAACCTTATACATGCAAGAGATATCAAAAATTACCGGGATAAATTTTGAGTTTACGCATCCAGCACTTGGCGAAGAAACAACACAGAGAAACCTGATGTTTTCTTCTGGTGAAGTGACAGACATAATTAATTACAATTTTAACGGATATCCTGGGGGACCTCGTAAAGCAATAAGTGATGGTATTGCTATCGACTATTCTGAGTTAGCGGATCAATATGCGCCTAACTATAAAAAAGTTGTTGCGAGCCATCCAGGATCAGAGAAATATTTCACCACCGATGATGGACTGCTATATGGCTTTGTGAATCTGATATCATTATCTCCAGAAGGAACTGTTCGCGTTCCACCTGAAGATAGAGAAATTTTTGAGGAACCTGTTATTGGTCTAGTTTTACGTGCTGACTGGTTGAAAGACTTGGGATTAGAGGCACCAACTACAATCGATGAATGGTATAATGTGCTAACTGCATTTAAGAACGAAAAGAATGCAATTGCACCGTTTACTGCACAATTAGGGTTCATGCAAAGTCCAGGCGCATTCTATACTGCTTATGGCGTTGCGAACACGTATTTCTCAGATGATGGCTCTACCGTCAAATATGGTCCATATCTTCCAGAATATAAAGAATTCTTGAAAACGATGCACAAGTGGTATGATGAAGGCCTTATTGATTCAGATATTTTCACACATACTGCAGCTACCGTAGATTCAAGGGTTCTGAACAATGAATCAGGCGCTTGGGCAGGATACTCAGGCGGCGGCGTTGGCGCCTACATGCAGACAGCACGTAAAGATAATCCTGATTTTGACCTTGTCGGTGTACCGGTGCCAACACGAAACAAGACCGATAAAGCAAAAGGATTTCTTTCACAGCCATTTAACGCGGCAATGCCATGTTTCTCAGCGACAAATCCTTACCCAGTGGAAACAATGAAATTGATCGACTTTTTCTATACTGATGAGGGAGATTTTTTGATCAATTGGGGTGTAGAAGGGACAAGTTGTGAAGTCGTTGACGGTGCGTATAAATTTACTGATCTATTAAGAAATGATCCATCAGGCATAATTGTGCAACAGGCCATGCAGAAGTATATCTGGTGGGGCATGGGTGACTTTGCAACACGTTTTGCTTTGTATGATGCATACGGTGATTATGAAGGTAAAGTTGTCGTTGACTCTAAGATGACCTGGGGCAAAGTACAGAATATAGTACTCCCTCCGTTAACGATGCCAGAAGAAGACAGTAAACAGTATTCAGCCATCATGGCGGACATTAACACCTATGTAAGCGAAAGTTTTGCTGACTTTGTCACAAACGGTATTAGTGATAGCGGTTTTGATGAATACATTGCTACCTTGGAATCTATGGATGTAGAAGAAGCAATACAGATGAATCAGGCAGCATTGGAACGTTATAAACAGAGATAATATTTGTTCATAGCAAATCTACAAAGACCCGTTGCAACATGAGAAGGCATATGCCTTCTCATGTTGCAACAAATTATTGAGATGGTTAACATGACGATAAATGCGGCTAAGAACAAATGCGAAGATACGATGACTAGGTGCGAACAACTAACACTTACAATAAATACTAGAACAGATTCTGGAAAACATTAAATAATCTCTTCATGTTACTGATAGGGATAGATAATGCAATCAGATATTGTTCCTTCAGTTTATCCTCATGATCAGCAGTCGATAGTCGATAAGTGAAGGCATGTAAGGGAAGGGCATATCAAATATGAGAGAGAAGCAACTCGGAAGCATGAAAAATACAAATGGGACAATAATTTCGAAGCTAAGTCGAGATATATCAAATAATAAGTATATCTATTTGATGCTTATCCCGGTTCTTATATATTACATTATTTTTCACTATGCCCCCATGTATGGTGTTATTATTGCGTTTAAAGACTTTTCTCCTGCTAAAGGTATACTTGGCAGTAAATGGATCGGATTCTATAATTTTGAATTATTCTTTAATAGTCGGTATTTCATCCGCATTCTGCGAAACACAATACTGATAAGCTTATATTCCTTGATTTTTGGATTTCCCGCACCAATTTTGATGGCATTGTTACTCAATGAGATCAAACATAAAACATTCAAACGCGTAGTACAAACATCGACCTATTTGCCGCACTTTATATCACTCGTTGTTGTTTGTGGGATGATTGTAGATTTTACGTCATCTTCTGGGTTTATAACTCAGATTGCGACCCTTTTTGGAGGATCTGGCCGGAATATGCTCATGCAAAAAGAATTATTCCGAACAATATATGTCTCATCGGGAGTTTGGCAATCGTTTGGATGGAATAGCATAATCTACTTAGCAACTCTCTCTACCATAGATCCTTGTCTTTATGAAGCCGCTGTTCTGGATGGAGCTGGACGGCTCAGACAAGCAATTCATATTACGCTGCCAGGGATCATGCCTACGATCGTAATATTGCTAATATTAAACATGGGACGGATGTTAGGTGTCGGATTCGAGAAAATAATTCTCCTCTATAATACATCAACATATGAAACAGCGGATGTCATTTCATCTTTTGTTTACAGAAAAGGACTGCTAGAATTTGATTTTAGCTATAGTGCTGCTGTCGGTCTCTTTAATTCAATGGCTAATTTCATTTTTCTAGTAGGCGCTAATTTTATCAGCAGAAAAGTCAGTGAAACCTCATTATGGTAAGCAGGAGAATCGTATGCAACACATAAAATCTAAGACATCTGAAACGGTATTTGATTTTTTAAATCATACATTTATGATCATGTTGATTGTTATAACTATCTATCCTTTTCTCTATATAATATTTGCTTCATTCAGCGAACCAGCGCAATTGTATGGCTTCAGAGGATTGCTTTATAAACCATTAGGTTTTGACCTTGTAGGCTATAGGCTTGTCTTAGCAAATAGAGGAATTAAACTAGGTTATCTCAATACGCTTTTTTATGTTATTGTCGGTACAGCTATTAATATGTTTCTAACGATTTTAGCGGCTTATGCGCTTTCTCAAAAAAAGTTTCTACTAAAAAAGTTCTTTATGATCATGATAACATTCACGATGTTCTTTTCTGGGGGTCTTATACCTTTATACATGCTTGTCAGACAAATTGGATTGTACGATTCACGTCTGGCTGTAATACTTCCAACTGCATTAAGTGTCTATAACATGATCATCATGCGAACATCATTTAGCCGATTACCCGATAGTATTGAAGAGTCTGCCAAGATTGATGGTGCAAACGACTTGGTTGTTTTAGTTAGGATTGTGTTACCGCTTTCCAGTGCGGTGGTGTCAGTCATGGTGTTGTTTTACGCTGTTGCACACTGGAACGCTTGGTTTCATGCCTTGATCTTTTTGCGTGACCGAGAAAAATATCCATTGCAACTTTTTTTGCGAGAGATCCTTATTGCACATGACACAGATCAAATAAGTGGTGACACAGATACCTACGGAACAGCTATAGCGCAAATAATAAAGTATTCATGTATTGTGGTTGCCGCACTTCCTGTTATGTGTTTATATCCCTTTCTGCAAAAGTATTTTGTGAAAGGTGTAATGATTGGATCGCTAAAAGAATAGATTTTGACCCCGTAGCCGGACATGATGCAGAAGTAATCCTTCATATCCTGCTCGCCGGGCTGTTGGAAGTCGACATTCTCGTGGCTGGAATAGTGGTCGTTGGCCGGATGCGGGTACCAGCCCTCGTTCACGATCAGCTACGGGCTGCCGTCCGCCCGGAAAAACCAGTTGCCGAACTGAAGCGCGTCATTCAGGCACCAAATCCGGCCGGGTCATGCGTTCGCCTTCCAGCGCTCGTCGACAGCCTGCAGCGCGTGCTGCCGGGCTTGTTCAAACGAGGTCCGGAACAGGACCACCGGGCCGAAATGCTCGTACTCGTCCACCGAAAGGCCTTCCAACCAATAGGCGCGCCCGAATTCGCCGAACTTGAGCGCCAGGCAGTCGATGACGCCGAGCGGCATCGGCTGCAGGAAGCAATGCACCACTGGCTGATTCTGCTCGAGCAGCTGGTCCGCAGTCCCCTTCAAGTTGATCGTGATGAAGCCGCTAGTCCTGACGATTTCGGTTAAAATGGTACAGGCCGCGCGCGCCGCCCGCCATAAAACGGACAGGCGTCCTGCGCTACCACATTAGATCATGGACTTTTTGGAGCCCACCACACCGGACTGCCAGAGGATGTCCGGCTCGATGTCAATAACCTGGCCGGCCACGACGTTTTGCAGGTACTCGTCAAAGATGCTGGGGATATGGGTCAGGTAGAAGACCGACAGGCTGTCCAGGCCGACAGTGGCCTGTTCCCAGGCATCGCCGGCGTCCATGGCCTGCTGGACGGACATGACCTCGGTCATCGTCAGCGTATAGCTCTCGGCCGCCAGAGCCGGGATCGCCTCTAGGCCATCCCGGGTCACCGGGATCTTGGGCGACAGGTTGGGATAATTTTCACAGTTGAAGTGCGACTAGCGGACGATGTTGCCGGCGTGCTCGTGGGACGGGTCTCACTGGACGGTGACATGTCCCTGGCGGCCGCGGTTTTTCCCGTTCGCCGATCTAGCCTGCTTGCGCACGACCGCCTGCCATCTGCAGGCCCCCCTTGACATGATCAAGACACCTGGGGGTCCGATATGACATCCGGCTCGCTGGGCATCGCCATTGTCGCCTGTATAGCCCTGGCTGCCCGTTTGAAGGGGTATGACCGCCTGAAGGGGTATGACACCTGGTACTTTGTCATCACGGGCGACGGCGAGCTGTCGGAGGGCATCCTCTGGGAAGGCGACGCGCGATTGCGACCCATTACAAGCTGGGCTGACTGACGGTCTTTGTCGACGGCGACCACATGCAGAACGATGGCCTCGTCAGCGAGGTGCCCCTGATGCATCCGGTCGCGGAGAAGTTCGCCGCCTTCGGCTGGCACATGTAGAAAATCGACGGCCCTTCCCTGATCGAGTACAAGACCGTCAAGGCAAAGGCATAACATTTATGGAAAACAACAACGCCTGGCACAAGCGGGTCCCGACCGTCGAGGAAGTCGATGCGGCCATGCGGGCGATTGGATGAGACAGCCTATAAATGAGCCGATCAAGAGCACCCGCGAGGCCTTAATCCAGGCCCTGATCGAACTTGGATAAAAGGACAGCCGCCATGTCTTCGTATCGGCCGACTCGCTCAAGGCTGCCCGGCAACTCCGTCTTATTAGCGCTGGCCGGAACGCGTCTTCGAAACCGGTATCGCCGAGCAGGGCGCGCTGGATGTCGCCGCCGGCGCCAACGCGGTTTACCGCATGACCCTGGTATCGGCTGCGATCCCTGGGCCGGTTTACCTGTGCCTGGGCTCGGGCCGCGAGTCGGTCGCCGAGCTGCTTGCCGGACCGGATTTCGATCCGCTGACGATCCGCCTGGCGGCTGACTACGGATCGGATCTGGTCATCTTTTCGACCGGCTTCGTGCTGAACCTGGCTTTGGCGGCAGCCCGTGACCTGGCTAAGACTGACATCAGGTACCACGTCGCCGATGTGACATCGCTCAAGTCGCTCGACCAGGCCGGCATCCTCGAGCTGCTCAAACCAGCCAGGGCGGTTATATCTGTTTATGAACACCAGGCCAACGACGGCCTGGGCAGCGCGCTGGCCGAATTTCCGGCGAGCATCACCCGCTACCCCCCTGAAGCGGATCGGTTTCACGGACACGTTCGGCCGCTCCGGTCTGCCCGCGAACTGCTGGACAAATATAGATTCTCGCCGGAGGACTTCGCCGCGGCTGTAGTGCAAACAGGCCGGTACATGCCGGTTTTCTTGTCATGCCGGGATGTTCCGATTATACTGATTGTAATTTGAATAACATTGGACATTAAAAATCAAGGCAGGGATGAAGTATGGTACCAACATTTCAGAAAGAGACAGCCAACAGTATTCTGCGGCCCATGTCAAACCGCTCGGTGGTCGACCAGATCGTTGAACGCGTGACCGATGCGATTATCAGCGGCGAACTCAAGGCAGGCGACAAGATTCCGACCGAACTTGAACTGAGCGATTCGATCGGTGTCGGACGCAACTCGGTGCGTGAGGCGATCAAGATCCTGGTCTCACAAGGTGTGCTGCAGATCCGCCGCGCGGAGGGAACTTTTGTTTGCGACAGCTTCAACGACCACATGCTGGATCCGCTGATCTATAGCCTGATCCTGGAAAAGGACGCCTCCAAGCACATCGTCGCGTTGCGCCGCGTCTTTGAGACCGGGATCCTGGATACGGTTATCCGGCGTGTGACGCCAGCTCAGATCCGCCAGCTGGAGCAGGCCTTCCACAACCTGGAGCAGCAAGTGATCCGGGATGGAGTCGATGCGGACAAGGTGCTCGATGCCGACATCGCCTTTCACCGTGTTTTGGTCCAGATCACAGACAATGACCTGATCGACAAGGTCAGCAGCATGATCGAGCGGCTGACGGCTCCGTCACGCCGGCGCACGATCGGGCAGATTCTGGCGACGGATAATGGCCGGCGTTTGATTGAACTGCACGCGGAACTGCTCGATGTGGTCAAAACACGTCATGCTGATCGCATTTCCGATGCCATGGAACACCATTTCAGTTTCTGGATCCCTGATGTCAGCAGCAGCTGACGGCGATTGCCCGGTATCAGATGCAGGCACCCGGACAGATTGCGGTTGCGAAGAACGAAAAAAAGACGCATTGCCTGGTTTTTCGGGGAATCAGGATTGCTGAAAAAGGAGAACGGGGACAGCCTTATCGTTTACCGACCGGCTCGTTTCGGTCGCCGTCTCCTGCAGCTGCCCCTTAAAAAACCGTTAGTCTGGCTGCCGCCGGCCAGATGGCCTATAATAGCCCTGAAACACAACCCTGAGGCAGAGGCCTGGCGCAGGCGGGAGGGCACTATGGAGCGGTTTACGTATGGCGGCACGAAGCTCAAGGAAATCTCCTTTCCCCTGGGCGGGATCGGCAGCGGCTGCATTGGCTTGTCGGGCACCGGCCGGCTGATCGACTGGGAAATATGCAACCGGCCCAATAAAAACAGCCTGAACGGTTTTTCCCATTTCGCCGTCAAGGTTGAGGAAGACGGCCAGGTTCTTGACGCCCGTGTCCTGAACAGCGATCTGCCCCCGCCCTATACCGGCGGAGAATCGAACTGCGGGTTTGGTCCGTCACGTTTTTTGCTGGCCGGCGCGCCGCATTTCCGGGACGCCATCTTTACAGGCACCTACCCGGTCGCCCGGATCGATTTCGCGGATGACACGTTCCCCGGAAAGGCCGCGCTGGAAGCCTTCAACCCCATGGTTCCGCTCGATGCCGACGCCTCCAGCCTGCCGGCTGCCTGTTTCACCCTGACACTGGCCAACACAACCGGGCGGGCGCTCGACTATGTCCTGGCCTTCAGCGTCAACAACCTGCTGCCGAAAGGCAAGCGCTACAACACGCACCTGCAGGCCGGTCCGGTGCACCTGGTGCGTCAGCAGAGCACCTGGGCGGATCCGGACGA
>LSQX01349816.1_pt1 | contig 22658 bp, 18 predicted proteins | sample 654561 | NCBI WGS metagenome assembly LSQX01 (sample SAMN04489861, study PRJNA283612) | anaerobic digester metagenome | isolation source: 4 biogas reactors fed with cattle manure at either 37C or 55C with and... | place: Denmark: Kongens Lyngby | collected 2014
CCTTCGTCGGCAGCGTCAGATGTGTATAAGAGACAGTGTCTTAACCTCTTGACCACCGGGCCGGTTATGCTAGCGGCAGTCGGATTTGAACCAAGGACACTCCTGGTATGAACCGAATGCTCTAGCCAACTGAGCTATGCCGCCATGTACCGCTTGCAAAGCTTGTCTATTATATTATAGCCGACACGTTTTGTCAACAGCTTTTTAATAAATATCCATGTTTTTTGCATTTTTTACGGACAAGATATAATTACAAATTTGAGCCGACCGTGCAAAGAAACACTCCGGGGACAGCGCCCCGGAGCGTAACTACATTTATTCAGCTTTTGAAAATGTGATGGTTATAACGAACTGTTACGACCTCTTTTTCTTTGCCGTAACAAACGCGGCTGCTGCCGCAACGGTAAGTGTCGCGAAAGCCGCTATTGCCGTCGCGGAACCGGTCTGCGGGTTAGCCACATCGACGTCGGCGGGAGAGCCGTCCTCATTGGGAATTACTGTTGCCTGCGCTCCGTCGCCGTCAGCGTCGGCTTCGTCGTCTGTGCCTGTCGAAAGCTCGGGGCCGGGGACATATTCGACGCCTGACGCCGGCTCATAAACCTTGGACTTTATGAACACAACCTGTATGGATGCATTAAACGCAATGTTCTTAAAGGTATATGTGTAGACATCTTTGTTTGTCGCGTCGGCAAATGTGCCGAAGATTGCAAGAGCATCCTCAAAATCTGCTGCGTCGAAAAGGGAGCTAAACAGAGTTTTGATACTGCTGACTTCCTTCGGTGTGCCGTCTTCGTTGACGATTACTTTGGAAACCTCATATCCCTCGTCCGGAACGAATGTGAAATGCGGAGACGAGCCATGAAGCACACTGACTTGACCGTCGCCCTCAAAAATCTTGAGGTTTTCAGAATCGTTATAAACTATTTTGCCGCCTTCGTTGGACTTGTATGTGACTACATATCTGTCCTTGATTTCTCTATAGACAGCAAACATTGCCGCATCATCAGTGATTTTTACATTAGTTATGGGGTCTTCCCATTTTACGTTATTCTTGCCATCAACCCAGCAATAAAATTTGTAAATTTCCTCATACTCTTCCTTGAGAGTTGCTGTGAGCGTTACATTTGTGCCGTATTTTAAGTCATAGAGCTTATCTATCACTCCCGATGTACCTTCCACATCGTATTTTACAGTCGCAATGTTGGAAGCTACAAGATTATCTCCATCTACACCGTATATACGCACGCCCATCTGGAGGTCATAAAGCTTTGCAACCCAAGTGATTTCCTGATCGGAGAGATGAATAACGGCAGCTGTTACTTTATCCGGGTTGCCTCCCTTGCCGTTAATCTTAAGGTGGCAATCATCGCCGTCCGTGCGACCCTCCCAGTTTTTACCTGGCATTTCGGTCAGAACTACTCTAAGGTAATCTTTTCCGCCAATATTCACAATTTTAATATCAGCACTATAATATTTTAAAATAGTTTCCCAATTGGCAGCGTTGTGTGAACTATTCACATAGTTTCCCATGTTTTCCTTTTTGCTGATTGTCTCTATGGTTGTGCCTTTATCGATTTTGAGCGGATCCTTGAGACTTACGTCTGTAGTGATAGGTACTGCAGGTTCCGCCATGCCCGCTATAGTCATTATGCCCGCAAGCATACAGACGCAAAGCAAAACGGAGATAATCTTTGTTTTCATGATTGTGAATTCCTCCTAAATAAATGTAAAAGTATTATAACATTATAATTTATGAATTGCAATAGTTTTTTGCTGAAAACATGAATAAATTTAAATTGATTCAATATAATAATATGTTGACACTAAATAAAACGCGCAAATTAACGTTGGCGGGCGCTTTAATTTTGAAAATCACCGTCCTTTTCATGGAAAGTCCATTCTCCGTTCACAGCCTGCAAAGACCTCTCACAGCTTGCTTTAAAGATGCCGGGCAAGGCGTGTTGTCTTAAACGTTGCGTTTGTTTGCTTTGAAAAACTCATGCCGAGCATGGAGAACGCTTGTACAAAAAGCGTCAGCGCGACCGCACAAACAGCCCGCAATATACACTTTAATCCAATATGTATTGATTATATAACATATATAAAAGAAAAGCAAGCATTTTTCATGCTTTATTTCATTAAATTGTTAAACATTTAAAAAAGGCGGAAAAAAGGCGTCCGGCTTTTGCTCGGACGCCGTGCGAATTAGGGCTTATTCAAGACCGAGGAGCCAGTTTACTGTTACCCCAAGGACGTCCGCAAGTGCCTTTAGCTCAAAATCTGTTACATAGCGGAGCTGTCCCTCAAGCTTTGAGAGACCTGACGCGTTAAGGTCGATTCCTTTAATTTGGAGCTGGGTGAGGAGATCCTTTTGCTTCATACCCATTGACTTGCGTTGTTGTTCAACTTTTTCACCAACAATGTTTCTGTCGCCAAGCGCTTGTTTTCTGATTCTCAATTCTTCCTTCTCCTTTCAAATTATTGAAGGTCAATCGAACATAAAAGTTATTAGCGCCGATATTACTCTCAGTATAAATCCACCACACATTTTAATTCGAAAACGGCAATTCATTGACCAGCTACGGAATTATAATATCACAATTATTTTTATATTTCAAGTCCTAAATCAAAAATATTTATCAGGTATTTATCAGTTTTGCGAGAAAATGTGTAAGTTAGTGAGCTTTTGGAACAATATTCTTTATATTAAAGCATTATAATATAATTTGCTTGACTTTGTTGTATATGTATATATATAATTATCTGTATAATATTGGTAATTCGTCTTGTTGTTAAAATTATTGGTTTAAAGAAAAACCGCGAAAGGATTTTTAAAATGAAACGGACAGACAGAAACCTTACAATGTTGACTGACTTTTACGAAATCACGATGGCAAACGGCTACCTTGCTTCCTCTATGGAAAATATCGTCGCCTATTTTGACATGTTTTTCAGGGCTGTGCCGGACAAGGGCGGGTTCGCTATTATGGCGGGGATTGAGCAGATGATTGATTATCTTAATAATCTTCATTTCACTGACGGCGATATTGAGTATCTCCGCCGCCGCGGCATGGATGAACGCTTTCTTAAATATCTTGAAAATTTTGAGTTTTCATGCGATGTTTGGGCGGTGCCGGAAGGAACGCCCATTTTCCCGGGGGAACCCATTGTGCAGGTCAGGGGGCCTGTCGTCCAGGCACAGTTTATTGAAACAATGATTCTTCTTTGTATCAACCACCAAAGTCTCGTCGCGACAAAGGCAAACAGGATTGTGCGTGCCGCAAACGGGCGCGACGTCATGGAGTTCGGCTCACGGCGCGCACAGGGGTTTGACGCCGCCGTCCTCGGAGCGCGCGCCGCGTATATCGGCGGATGCAGCGGCACCTCCTGCGCCATGACTGACATACGTTTCGGCGTGCCGGCGCTTGGCACCATGGCGCACAGCTGGGTGCAGCTCTTTGACAGCGAGCTTGACGCTTTCAAGGCATACGCGAAGGAATACCCGTCGGGCTGCACACTTTTGATTGACACTTATGACGCGCTGAAATCCGGCGTCCCCAACGCGATAAAGGCGTTTGACGACGTGCTTTTGCCCCTCGGCTTCAGACCGAAGGGCGTGCGGATTGACAGCGGCGACATCGCCTATCTTTCCCGCAAAATCAGACGAATGCTTGACGACGCGGGATATGAGGACTGCAAAATAATCGCCTCGAACTCGCTTGATGAATATCTTGTGCGCGACATGATAATGCAGGGCGCCGCCGTTGATTCGTTCGGTGTGGGCGAACGCCTCATCACATCGTCGTCGTCGCCTGTTTTCGGCGGCGTTTACAAGCTTTGCGCCATTGAACGCGGCGGCTTGATAGAGCCGAAAATCAAGATAAGCGAAAATGTGTCAAAGGTCACCACGCCGTGTTTTAAAAAAGTATACAGGCTTTTTGACAACAAAACAGGCAAGGCGATTGCCGACCTGCTGACTTTGCACAATGAAACAGTCGACGAAAGCTTGCCCTATGAATTATTTGACCCTGATTTCACATGGAAAAGAAAAACTATATCAAACTTCACGGCAAAGCCGCTGCTTGTTAAAATGTTTGACAATGGAAAGTGTGTTTACAAAAGCCCTTCGCTTTCAGACATACGCCTTTACTGCGCGCGGCAGATTGACACGCTTTGGGACGAGGTGCTGCGCTTTGAAAACCCGCACAACTACTATGTCGATTTGTCGCAGCCGCTGTGGGACGAAAAACATCGTTTGATTAAAGAAAAAACAGGAAAGTTTAAGGAATGATGAGCGCAGCGGCACAAAACGCCGCGCCTAAGCCACCTTGCGCGGCGAATGACGCCTTCCGCGATGCTCATATATCTTTTCAGGCAGCGGCTCACTCTTGCGGTGGGCCGCATATTCCGCCTCATGCCTTTGCTCCGCGGCCGCCCTTTGCCTCTCAAGCTCCCTTTTCTTGGCGCGAGCGCGAATGACGGCGGCGACAACGCGAAACGCCTTGCGCTCAAACTTAACAAGCTTGCTTTCGTTTATAAACCCGACTATCAGCAGAATAATAACCGCTATTTCGGCGGCGCTTTTGATTATCATTGATGTTATTGTCATTTTTATCCCCCTGTTCGCAGGCTGCTCGGCGCGAGACTTTTATCACGGGCCGCGCGGCGCCTGAATCATGCAAAATGCTTTGAGAACGTTTGTTTGTATCTTAATTATAGCAGGCTTTTTAAAAATGTCAAGACAAATGTTCGGTTTATTTGAATAATTTTTATCTTTTCTTTGTTTTTTTAAGCTTATCACAATATATCCGCATTGTCAACAAAATTAACACAACAAATAGTGCTTGCATTTTCTTGCTGTTTGGTGTATAGTTAAAATGGAGTACGTTTTGAAAGGAGAATTTTTATGGCTCTAACTACAAATAAATCTGTCCTTGATTGGATTGAGGACCAAAAAAAACTTGTCACACCTGACCGTGTTGTTTGGATTGACGACTCGGACGAGCAGCGCGAGTCCCTCAGGGCCGAGGCATGCTCAACAGGCGAGATGACAAAGCTCAATCAGGATCTTCTCCCCGACTGCTATCTTCACAGGACTGCCGTCAATGACGTTGCGCGTGTCGAGCATAGGACTTTTATCTGTGCGCCGACGAAGGACGATGCAGGCCCCACAAATAATTGGATGGATCCCGACGAGGCATATAAGCTCCTTTACGGCATAGCGAAGGGTTCATACAAAGGCCGCACGATGTATGTAATCCCTTATTCTATGGGTCCCGTAGGCTCGCCTTTTTCAAAGGTTGGCATCGAGCTGACCGATTCAATCTATGTCGTGCTTAATATGCTTATAATGACGAGAGTCGGGAAAGACGTCCTTGACTTTTTGGGAGACAGCGACGATTGGGTGCGGTGTCTGCACTGTAAGTGTGATATTGATGAAGAAAAACGCTATATTTGCCACTTCCCTCAAGATAACGCCATTATTTCAGTTAATTCCGGTTACGGCGGAAATGTGCTGTTGGGTAAAAAGTGCTTTGCGCTCAGGATAGCCTCTTATCAAGGGCACAAAGAGGGCTGGCAGGCGGAGCATATGCTGATTTTGGGAGTTGAAAACCCTCAAGGTGAAATTCACTACATCTGCGGCGCTTTCCCGTCCGCCTGCGGAAAGACAAACCTTGCGATGCTCATTCCTCCCGAGGGCTATTATAAAAAAGGATACAGGGTTTGGTGCGTCGGCGACGATATCGCGTGGATTAGGAAAGGCGCCGACGGCAGGCTGTACGCCATCAACCCCGAAAACGGTTTCTTCGGCGTCGCACCGGGCACAAACGAAAAGTCAAACTATAACGCGCTCGCTTCAACAAAGCAGGGCACAATTTTCACAAACGTCGTCCACGACCTTGACAGCAACACAGTGTGGTGGGAGGGGCTTGACGACAATCCGCCTGTAAACGCCGTCGACTGGAAGGGCAATCCTTGGAATGGCAAAGAAAGCAACGAAAAAGGGGCTAACCCAAACAGCCGCTTCACTTCTCCCGCCGTCAACTGCCCTTGCATCAGCAGCGAGTTTGAAAATCCGCAAGGCGTACCTATCACCGCTTTTATCTTCGGCGGACGCCGGGCAAAGCTTGCGCCTCTTGTTTATGAATCAAGGGACTGGAATCACGGTGTTTTTGTGGGCGCCGTCATGGCGTCTGAAACGACTGCCGCCGCCTCCGGAGCCGTCGGCATCGTGCGCCGCGATCCCATGGCTATGCTCCCCTTCTGCGGGTACAACATGGCGGATTATTGGCAGCACTGGATTGATATCGGCGCAGGTCTTGACCCTGAAAAGGCGCCAAAGGTGTTTAACGTCAACTGGTTCCGCAAGGACGACGACGGCAATTTCTGCTGGCCGGGCTTCGGCGACAACCTGCGCGTGCTTGACTGGATTATCTCCCGCTGCAGCGGTGATGTCGAGGCTGTGGAAACGCCTATCGGATATCTGCCGTATGCGGAGGACATTAATATTGAGGGGATAGAAGACGAAATCAACATCGAGTCGCTCCGCTCTATACTTGATGTCGACAAGCAGCTTTGGCGCGAGGAGGCGGCGGGGATTTCCAAGTTTTTCGAGGGGTTCAGCGACAGACTGCCAAAGGCTTTAAGCTCCGAGCTTGAAAAGCTTAACAAAAACCTCGAATAACAAAACATCAGTCATAAAATAACACGCCCGCCGAAAATTATCTTCGGCGGGCGATTTTTATGTTTGGCTGTCATTGGCAGACAATGCCTGTCTCGGCGGCAATGCCGCAAAGCTTATCTGCCCTTGCTCTTGAAAATGTCGTTGAGAATGACGTGAAACTCGTCCTTGTCGTCGTCGTCGTCAAATTCTTCGCTCGGCAAATCAGGCTGCTTCTTTGGCTTGTCCGCTGCCGGCTTTTTGCCGGACTTTGACTTGCTCTTAAATTCCGGAACGGGAATCGGCGCTTCCTCGTCGTCCTGTGACGCCTGCTGAATCTGGCTGACAAAGTTGCTCATCGCCGCCGAATCACTTTCTGTCCTGTCTGTGGCAAAGCCTGTCGCCACGACAGTTATTATCATTTCGTCGTTGAGGTCTGTGTCAAACGCGACGCCCCATGTGATGTTTGCGTCGGCGTGCGCCTGCGCCGTGATTATCTCGGCGGCGTGCTCGACATCCTCAAGATCGATATCCTCGGAAGATGTGATGCTTATGATAACTCCCTTTGCACCGGCTATTGACGTCTCAAGCAGCGGGCTTGAAACCGCCGCGTTTGCGGCCTGCTCGGACTTATCCTTGCCGGAGGCGCGCCCGACGCCCATGTGCGCGTACCCGGCGTCTTTCATGACGCTCGTTACGTCGGCAAAGTCAAGATTTATAAAGCCGGGGACTTTTATAAGCTCGGAAATGCTCTTAACTCCCTGAAGCAGAACCTCGTCGGCCATTGCGAACGCCTGCGCAAGGCTCATCCTTTGCTCTGATATGTAGCGAAGCCTGTCGTTCGGGATGACAATGAGGCTGTCCACATGCTCCGCAAGAAGCGCGATGCCCTCCTGCGCCTGCTGCATCCTCATCTTGCCCTCAAACTTAAAAGGCTTTGTCACGACACCGATTGTGAGCAATCCCATCTCCTTCGCCGTCTGCGCGATTATGGGCGCCGCGCCTGTCCCCGTGCCGCCGCCCATTCCCGCCGTTATAAACACCATGTCCGTCCCCTTAAGGGCGGAGGTGATAAGCTCTTTGCTTTCGTCGGCCGCTTTCGCGCCGATTTCGGGACGTCCGCCGGCTCCCTGACCTTTTGTCGCCTTTTCGCCTATTTGAATTTTATGCGTGGCTTGCGAGTGGGACAAAATCTGCTTGTCCGTATTTATGGCGACAAATTCCGCGCCCAGCACGCCGGAAGCTATCATCCTGTTGACGGCATTGCCGCCGCCGCCGCCTACACCTATGACCTTAATTTGAACGGTTGTTTCAAAATCGTTGTCAATCTCAAACGCCATTATATAAACCTCCTAAAAAATCGCCGATTAATGTGCATAACATCAGATATTAAGATATTATCATATATTATTTAAAAACACAAGGAATTTTAAAAACTTTTTGAGTATCAGAAAGACAACCGTAAAGTTTTTTGCTGCCGTTTCCCTTAAATGTGGACTTTTGTAAATTGTTGGGACTGCGTCAGCTGTTTTGACCCTCACTTGCCGACTCGCTCTCCCGCTCCGTATCATTTACAAATGCCACGCCGATTGTGGAGAGGTCTATGCTCCCCGTCTTTGTCTTTGAGCCGTCGTCCTCGACGCTTAACGTCTTTACAGCCGTTTTGAGCTTTGTTTCAATCATTGTGCCGGTGCCCAAGTAGAGTGTGAGTCTGTTTTGGTACATCAGCTTGACGGACTGCTTGTCCCTTATGTCTATGAGCGTTATATCCGCAATCTTTGTGTTTTTGATTGCCCCTATAATTTCTTTATAAAGCAGCAGCTCGTCGTCCGTCTGCCCCTCGCTCGTGTCGGAAAATTTGATATATTCGCCTGTCTTTATTGTGAATTCGCCGGAGCTTTTCAGCACCGCGATAGCTTTAGGCTGACTTTGTGTGAATTGAAGCATCTTTCCGTTTTTGTCTGTCAGCAGATAGCCGTTGCCGCAATCAACGGCGGCGGCGGCGACAGTCGGCTCTGCCGTCACTTTAAGAGAAGACGGAAAACTACGCCTCACCTCAGCGGCTCCTATATAAGGCAAAGTCTTTTCAAGCCTTTCCTCGACATCTGAAAGCTTGCATCTGAAAAGATTGACGGCTCCGTACTCTATGCCGCACGCGTTTTTTATTTGCGACTCGTCATAAACAATTCCGGCGGCGGGAACAACAATAATGTTTTCTATTTTAAATAAAACAGTCAAAGAAAGTATCAGAAAAATTAACAGCGCCGCCAAGACGGCGGAAAATCTTATAATCCTCTTTTTTCTGCGTTTAGCGCGAATCGCGCGGGCGCGGCGCGCGGCGTGAAATCTTTTTTCCTCGGCCGTCAATCGCCTGTTTGCTTGCCTTTGCGGCGGCTCCTGGCGGCGGGTCGACATAATCGGCTTGCCGTCTGTTCTTTTTTGTTGGCGCGAAGGCGCGCCTTTTGGCGGCTGTCCCCTCCTGCCGGGGCTGCCCTTCGGCATCTCAACTCCGCCCCTGCTCGCCGCGGAAACGCCGCCTCCCTCGGCGGTGCGCCGCTGCGGACGTCCTTTCGGGAGCGGCGGAGGGTCATACTTCGGACGCGCCGCTGCTTGTCCTGTTTCGGGCTTGCCTTTTCCCTCTATGGCAAACACTATCGCTCTTGCCATTCTTTGGCTAAGCGGCATGCTTTTCTTTGTCGGCCTGCCCTTGCCGCTGCCTTTTTTGCCGTCGCTCTGCATTCGTCGCCCTCCTCTCTCATGACCTTTTTATCTTAGCGCCCAACAAGCGTAAATTGTTTTCAAAGCTTTGACATCCCCTGTCAATGTGATGAACCCCTCCGACAGTCGTTTCGCCCTCAGCCGCAAGACCGGCAAGAACAAGCGCGGCGCCTCCCCTTAAGTCCGACGCCTCAACCTCAACGCCGTGAAGTCTTTCGACACCCTCGACAACAGCGACAATATTTTCCACCATGATTTTTGCGCCCATGCGCACCAGCTCGCCGACGTGTTTAAATCTGTTTTCAAATATGTTTTCGATAATGACGCTTGTTCCCCGCGCCAATGACGCCATCACCATCGCTGCCGCCTGTGAATCTGTCGGAAATCCGGGGTAAGGCATTGTCCTCACTGCACCGATGCCGCCAAGCCTGCGCGGCGCCTTGATTTCAAGACTGCCGTGCGACGGTGTTATCAAACAGCCGGCTTTTTCATAAGCAGAAAGCACCGGGTAAAGATGTTCGACAACAACATTGTCAAGCTTCAGCCTGCCGCCCGTCACGGCGGCGGCCGCCATATATGTGGAGGCGACTATCCTGTCAGGTATGACTGTATGTTCGTAATTGTCAAGCTTTTGCACTCCGTCGATTGTTATTGTCCCTTCGCCCGACCCGCTTATCCTTGCGCCGCATCCGTTGAGAAAGCTTGCAAGGTCAATTATTTCCGGCTCGCGCGCGGCGTTTATTATGGTTGTCGTTCCCTTTGCCGTGACGGCGGCCAGCATAATGTTTTCAGTCGCGCCGACCGACGGGAAGGAAAGAGTTATTTTTGTGCCGCGCAGACCGTCGCGGCACGAGCAGTAAAGCCTCCCGTGCAGCTCCGTTATCTCCGCTCCGAGCGCCTCAAGCGCCGAAAGATGAATGTCTATCGGTCTTAAACCAATTTCACAGCCGCCCGGCGTCGACACAACCGCGTTGCCGAACCTCGCAAGAATGGCGCCGAGAAAAACTATTGACGAGCGCATTTCATGCATAAGCTTTTTAGGTATGTCAGAGCGGCACATACCGCTTGAGTCGACAATCAGCGTGTCCCCTGTCCGCGCGGCTTTGCAGCCGAGGTATTCGAGTATTCTCACGGCGGCGTCGACATCGGTAAGCTTCGGACACTTTTTTATAATGCTGCTCCCGCCTGTTACGGCCGCCGCGGCAAGGATAGGCAGGGCGCTGTTTTTTGAGCCTTGAACTGAAAGCTCACCCTCCAAGCTTATACCGCCCTCTATCGCCAGCTTTTCACTCATACCAGCACAACCTTTCACAAATACAAAACGCGCATCCGTTTTATACTATGTGAACCTGCGGTTGACTGTGAAAAAATTGTTTATTTGCCCGCCACGTTTTCTATGACTTTTAAGATACGCCGCGCCGAATCGACAATTGCCATTTCTCCGGCCTTTTTCCCGAGCTCGTCAATTTTTTCGCGGTTTTTTAACAGCTCGTTAACCTCGCTCAAAAGCCTTTCTTCTGTCAAATCCTTTTCCTCAATCATCAAAGCGGCACCGTTCCTGACAAGCGCCATCGCGTTGTGGTATTGGTGATTTTCCGCGACATTCGGCGACGGGATAAGTATCGACGCTTTACCGGCCGCCTCTATTTCACTTATGCTTGACGCACCGGAACGCCCGACGACTATATCCGCCGCCGCAAGACACCTGTGCATATCGCTGATGTATTCCCTCAAAATTATATGCTTTTCTTTGTCAAGGTCAACTCCCGCTTCGCGAAGCCTATCCGGCATCCACCCGCCGTATTGACCGTAAGCGTGGAGAAAAAAGCAGTCCTCATCCTTATGCTTTGCCGTTATGAGCGCGGCAATCCTTTCGTTTATCACACGCGCGCCGAGGCTGCCGCCGGTCGAAAGTATAAGAGGGCGTTCGTCAAGCCCCAGCTCAAATCTTGAAAGCTCCCTGTTCGCCGAAACTATCTCATCCCTTACGGGCAAGCCTGTGATTATGCACGGGTTTTTGGGGGTTAAATATTTTTCGGAAGCTTGGACTGTGAGCATAACGGCGTCGACTCTTTTAGCTAAAATCTTGTTTGTGACGCCGGGAAACGCGTTTTGCTCATGTATCGCCGTCGGTATGCCGAGCCTTGCGGCGGACATGATAACAGGTCCGCTGACATATCCGCCAAAGCCGACGGCGACATCAGGCTTGAATTTCTTGATTATCTCAGCCGCCCGCGACGACGAGCGCATAAGCTTCAATGCGGCGGCCATGTTCTTTTTTATGTTTGCTGCCGTCAATGAGCGTTGAAATCCGCTTATGTCGATTGTTTCAAAGTCAAATCCGGCGTCCGGCACAAGGCGAGACTCCATCTTTTCCGCAGTGCCGACAAAAAGTATGACGGCGCTCGGAAACCGCCGCCTTATCAAGTCCGCAACCGCAATCGCCGGGTTTATGTGGCCGCCTGTCCCCCCCGTCGCGAAAAGTATCCTCTTGTTGTCAAGCATGAAAAGCGCCCCACTCTTTTATCACTTTTTTGTGACCTTTGAATATCTTGAAACAGACAGCACCATGCCCATCTCACCCAACAGCATCACAAGCGCGGTGCCCCCGTAGCTGAAAAACGGCAGGCTTATGCCCGTGTTGGGAACAGTGTCGGTGACAACAAAAATGTTAAGTGCCGTCTGAAGACCTATCTGCATTATTATCCCCATAACCATCAAAGCGCTGAACCTGTCTTTGGCGCGCATGGCTATCACAAAGCCTCGCCACACAAGCGCCGCGAAAAGCAAAATTATGATGACCGCGCCGATAAACCCCAGCTCCTCGCAGACAATGGAAAAGACAAAGTCGTTTTGCGGCTCCGGCATATAAAGATGCTTTTGCTTTGAGTTGCCGAGCCCCAGACCGAAAAGACCGCCGGAGCCTATGGCATAAAGCGACTGATTTGTTTGCCAGCGGAGAGTTGTCTCGAACTTGTCTTTTTCTCTCCACGCCGTTATCCTGTCCCCCGCGTAATTTTCAAGCAGCTTGATGACTTTGTCCGGCTCCAAAATATAAATGAACGCAAACAGCGCCATCACAGCCAGCATGGCAATAAACCAACCCTTTTTCACGCCTCCGAGATAAGTCATCACAACTCCCAATCCCAAGACAAGCAGCGTGCCGGAAAGGTGGTTTTCCATGTAGACGAGCAGACACATTGTTCCTATCACAATAAGATATGGTATCATCATTTTCCAGTCTGTGTCAATCTTTTTTTGGTTTTTTTCCATATCCCGCGCGAAAAAAAGAATCAATGCAAGCTTGCCGATTTCCGACGGCTGAAACGAAGGCAAAAGCGGCAAGTCAAGCCAGCGCTTAAATGCCTCCTTGCCCTCTATTTCCGCAGGAAAAAGCAGCACAAGCACAAGCAGGACAAAGGAAATCCCCAAAGCGGCGTATGACACGCGTTTATAAACCGTATATTTGACGCGCGACACCGCAAGCATCAGAATGATGCCGACAACGGCGAATTTCGCCTGCTTTTTGATGTAAAAAAACGCCGAACCGTTTAAATAGCTTGCGTTTACATAGCTTGCGGAAAACATCATGACAAGACCGATGGTCAGCAACGTCATCACGAGCACAAGAAAGACCGTGTCGAAGCTGCCGCCTGAAACGACGTTGCGTATTCTGATTTTTTTCCCTATTACTCTCGAATTCATTTGTTCACCCGAATTGTCCGCCGCTTTCGCGGCGTTTGCTGTTTATCCGCTGATTGGTTGCTGTTTATCCGCGCATGTCAATGTTTGTCAATGTATATTATAAGTATACCTGCCGCGCATCCGATTATGTTTATAAGCGTGAAAAGAACCGCCGTCTTATTTTCGCTCCGGCCTGCCTTTTTAAAATAAAGGTGAATCGGCGCCGTTATAAACGGTTTTTTTCCGTTTGTGAGCAGATAATGTGTTTCGCGTAAAATGACTGAAATCCCCTCAATTAAAAATGCCGCGCCCACAAAAAGGAGTATAAGCGGACAGTTGAGCGCAAATGACACGGCGACAATCATCCCGCCGAGGAACATGGTGCCTGTTTCACCCATCAGGACTTTTGGCGGCGCTTTGCTCCACATCAGGAACCCGATGCAGCTGCCCGCAATCGAGACAGAGACAATTCCCGCTCCGTAAAAGCCTTTTATGACGGCTATGGCTGTCAGTGCGGCGGAGGCTGTAAAAGCGGCTTCGGCGCTGATGCCGTCCGCCCCCGCGGTGGCGTTGACGGCGTTTACCGACGCGTAAACAACACAGACACAAAAAAACCAAAAAAACCAACCCAGCTCAATATTCCCTGCAAACGGGATATATGTGTACGGCGTGCGCCCCATGCTGAGGTATAAGCTTGCCGTATATGCAAGGCAGACCATGAGCTGTGTGATTTTCTTCTGCCTCGGAGCAATGCCCGAGCTTGTTTTCATGACAGCTTTTGCATAATCACTCGCGAACCCTAAAAGTCCAAACGCCGCCGCCGCCAAAAGCCCGCTGTAAAGCTTTGAGCGTGCCTCGGACGGCAAAAGACTTCCGGCGGCTGTGATGTCGCCGCCCATTATCTTGTCAGTTACAATTATTACGCCAACCGCCGATAAGACGCCCGCGGCAATCAGCACGCCGCCCATTGTCGGAACGCCGCGTTTTTCCCTGAGCCTTCCGCAGTCGCCGCCTGTAATAATGCTCCCGAAATTCAGTTTGTTAAGCCATGGAATCACCGCGTAGCCGAGAGCGCGGGTTACAATAAACGCGGTTGCCGCGGCTATAATGAGCGCTGTGATGTTATTCATCTTTTTCAAGCTCTCCGTAAACGATATTTAAAACGTCCTCAAGCATCATCGCCCTGCTTGCTTTCACAAGCACGGCATCTCCTTTTTTGACAATTTTAAGCAGGCTTTCGGACAGCTTGTTTTTGTCGTCAAAGCTCTCCGCAATTTTCACGCCGCCGCGGCGGGCTGACCGCGCTGTTTCGTCCGACAATTCCCCGTATGTTAAAACTGCGTCAATCCCAAACCGCGCCGCCAAAAGCCCTACCTGCCTGTGCATCCCCTCGGCGGCGGCTCCCAGCTCAAGCATATCCCCTAAAACAGCTATCCTTTTTCCGGCGGCTGTATTCGCAAGCGTTGAAATTGCCGCCTCCATCGACTCCGGGCTTGCGTTATAGCAATCCTCAATAAAAGTTATTCCCGCTGTCCTTTTGACGCGCTGCCTCATCCCGGACGGCTCGTATCGGGACAGCGCCCGCGCCGCGGACTCCGGCTCGACAGAAATGAGAAAACCCGCGGTAAACGCGGCAAGCGCGTTGTATATGTTGTGCTTTCCCGCCGCGGGCAGCCTGACGCGCTGCTCGCCGCAGCCGAAATCAAGCGTGAAGCTGCTGCCCTCGCCGTCCGTTTCTATGTCGTATGCCTTAAATCGGCAGAATTTATTGTCGATTCCATAATAATATACAGGTCTGCACAAAACCTTGGCGCCGTAAAGCTTTGCGTCGTCGCCGTTAAGAATGAGGGGTGCGTCGTCGTCCATTCCGTCTGTTATTTCAAGTTTTGCCTTGAGGATGTTTTCTTTTGTGCCGAGTTTCTCAAGGTGCGAAACACCGATGTTGCCTATTATGCCCATTGTGGGCGCGGCCGCTTTTGAAAGCCGTGATATTTCACCGAGCCCGCTCATTGCCAGCTCGACGACGGCGGCTTCAAAGCTGTCGTCAAGGCGAAACAGCGTTTTCGGCAAGCCTATTTCATTGTTTAAATTCCCCTTTGTTTTTAAAGTTTTAAATTTTGAGGAAAAAACAGCGTGCGTCATTTCCTTTATGGTCGTTTTGCCGACACTGCCCGTGATTCCCACGACGGGGACAGAAAATATTCGCCTGTAATAGCCAGCCAAAAGGAGAAGCGCTTCCCTTGTGTCGGGCACTGTTATTTGATTTTTACAGCCTGTGTCTTTTGAGCAAAGCACCGCCGCCGCGCCTTTTTCGACGGCGGAACGCGCAAAATTATGTCCGTCAAAATTATCTCCGGCTATGCACACAAAAAGGCAGCCGGGGACAACGGCTCTCGAATCTGTGCAGACCTCGTTTATCTCACCGTCAAAACAGGCGCTTGCGCCGACAGCCGCGGCGACTTCACCAACAGTCAGCTTTTTCATTTAAACACCCCTGTTTCAAGGATATAGTATTCCGGCGACGATTTCGCGTTCGTCATAGTGTATCTTTTCTTTTCCAATCACCTGATATGTTTCGTGTCCTTTTCCTGCAAGCACAACGGCATCGCCCTCGCGCGCTTTCTTCAAAGCCTTTTCAATGGCCGAGGTGCGGTCGCTTATCCTGTAAACGGGAATTCGCGGCTTTTTGATGCCGGAAATTATATCATCAATTATCGCTTCCGGATCCTCCGTGCGCGGATTGTCCGACGTGACAACTACAATGTCGGAGTATGTCACCGCAATTTTGCCCATCAGAGGACGCTTTTTTTTGTCCCTGTCGCCGCCGCAGCCGAACACTGTTATTATCCTGCCGGAAGTTATTTCACGCACCGCTTCAAGTATATTCACAAGACCGTCGGGAGTATGCGCATAATCAATTATTACGGAGTAATTCGTGTCTGTCGGGACAACCTCTATCCTGCCGGGGACACCTTTAGCCGCACATGCCGAGCCGACTGCCGACGGGAAAGGCACGCCCAGCTCTGTCAGGCAAACTATGGCTCCCATGGAATTGTAAACGGAAAACTTGCCCGGTATCGCAAATCGAACTCTGCCTATCACACCCTCGCCGACAAGCTCATATTCTGTGCCGGCGCCCTTTGTCTGGATGTTTTTTGCGGTGTAGTCGGCGGAGTCCTTTTTTGTCGAGAAGGTTATGATATGGCAATCGACACCCTTTACCACTTCTTCAGCCGAATCGTCGTCCGCGTTTATTACGGCAAGATCCGTGTTTTTAAAAAGTATGCGCTTTGCGTCGACATAATTTTCAAAGGTTTCATGATAATCAAGGTGATCTCCCGTAAGATTTGTAAATATCGCCGCGCGAAAGCGTATGCCCTCCGTCCTTTTTTGCTCAAGCGCCTGCGACGACGCCTCCATTACGCAATATCGGCATCCGGAATCAACCATCTTCCTTAACAGTCCGTGAAGCTCAAACGGATCCGGTGTTGTGAGGTTTGACGGCAGCTCCTCGCCGCCTACAAGATTTTTGATTGTGCCGATAAGCCCGCACTTTTTGCCGAGCTGCTCAAGCATATCATGCAGCACAAAGCAAGTCGTCGTCTTGCCGTTTGTCCCCGTCACGCCTATTATATTAAGTTTTTCGCACGGATCACCAAAAAACGCCGAGCAGATAAGCGCGTAAGCGGCGCGCGTGTCTCCGACAATAATCTGCTTTGGAAGCCCAAGGTCGCGCTCCGTCACAACAGCCGCCGCGCCATCCCTTAAAACCTGCTCCGCCGCCGTGTGTCCGTCAAAGCTTTTCCCCTTAATACACACAAAAAGGCAGTCCTTTGCGGATTTTCTTGAATCGTCGGTTACAAAGCTTATCTCCGTATCAAGAGAAAGCTTTGTCCGCGCGTCATCAAGATTTTTTAAAACCTCGGCAAGCTTCATTTTATTTCCTCCATACTATTCGTCAAGATCTGCTATGCCCATGTTTGATTTGAAATAAACAGTGACTATTGTGCCGTAGCTGACTTCCTTGCCCTCCGGAATGCTCTGCTTGTATGACACAAGCTCGCTGCCAAGCAGCGAATTTCCTGTTATATTTACATTGATGCCTGCCGCCGCCGCCTTGTTGACAGCCTGCGTAATCGTCAGCTTTGAAAGATCGGGCATCGCAACTGTTTCGGTTTTTGCGTTATTCGACGTGTAAAGTATAACAACGCCGTTTTTAGGCACGTTTTGCCCCGACGACGGTATTTGCGACAGCACCGTGTCCCCGTCTCCCCTCACCTTATAAGTCAGCTTAAGTGATGAAACGGTCTTCTGCGCCTCGCTCACTTTCATGCCGACTGTTTCGGGCGCCGTAATCTTAAGGTCCGCAAGCTCCTCGCCGGTGTACTGCGGCTCGATATTAAGGTATTCAAGCGCGCCGGAAAGCACTTCGCCCGCAACGGGTGCGGCTATAGCGCCGCCGCCGTGCGCGCCGACCGGACTGTCTATTATAATAATCATTGTTATTTCCGGATCATTTGCAGGCGCGAAACATGTGAACGACGCCCAAAACGTCGATGAAATACCTTCGCTTGTCTTTTGAGAAACCTTTTCCGATGTGCCTGTCTTCCCCGCGACCCTATAACCGGCCACATAAGCGTTTTTGCCTGTGCCTTCCTTTACGACGCCCTCCATAAGGTCACGCATGGTTTCGGACGTCTTTTTTGAGATAACCTGTCTTTTTGCTTCGGGCTTTGTTTCATAAATCACATTCCCGCCGGAATCAATAACCTTTTTGACGACATAAGGCCTCATAAGGCGCCCGTCGTTCGCGATGGCGTTGCACGCGGCTATCATCTGCATCGGCGTTATCTGAAACGTCTGACCGAACGAGGCGCTCGCCACGTTTGACAGTATCATATTGTCAATCTTATAGTAAATTGAATTTGTCTCGGACGGCAAATCAACACCCGTTCTTTCAAGAAATCCGAACGCTTCAAAATACTTGTTAAATCCGTCAATCCCAAGCCGCAGACCCCGCGTTATAAAAAACGGGTTGCACGAATTTTTAATCGCTTCTCTTAATGTCTGCACGCCGTGACCCTGGTGCCTGTGACAATTATATTTTGAGCCTGCCGCGACGACACTCCCCGTGCAGCTGAACGTTTCGTTCATCGGGACAAGATCCTCCTCAAGAAGCGCCGACGCCGTGATGATTTTAAAAACAGAACCCGGCTCGTAGGTTTCGCTGACGCAGATGTTTTTCCATTGTGAATATTGCGCTTCCTCAAGCGCGGCTCTGCGCTCCTTTGTGTCGGATATGGCTTCTATCTCTTTTGCCTTTGACTCATTAACAACCTTCCACGGTGACGACAAGTCATAATATCCCTTTCCCCTGCTTGCCATTCCGAGTATGGCGCCCGTCTTCGTCTCCATTACTATGCCGAGCGCTGTTTCACATTTTGTGTCTATATAAGCCTGTTGCAGCGCGCTTTCAAGGTAGTTTTGAATATATTCGTTAATAGTCAGCACAAGGCTGTTGCCCTGCTGAGCGTCATAGACGCTTTTATATTCTATCGGCATACTGCTCGCGTTCAATCCGCCGTTTTGCGCCGTTATTATCCTGCCCGGCACACCTGTAAGATCGGTGTTGTACTCCGACTCAAGACCTGCCAAACCGGAATTTTCTGTTCCGATAAAGCCGAGAATACAGCTTGCGAAAAACGGCTTTGAATAATATCTTTTAACATCCGGGTCAATGCCTATATAGTAGTTATAATAGATTTTGCTTTCATTGCCCTTTTCATCCTTGACTGTGTAATATGTTTTCATAAACTCCGCCACTTTGTCGGCATCGTCATACTCAACCTTTGTTTTGATTTCCATATATTTGTAGCTTGTCATCGAGCATTTTTTGCGGACGCTTTCCTCCGATATATCAAGTATGCCCGACAGCGTCTTTACTATTGTCTCCCGCACGTCGGCATTATCGCCTATGAGCGACGGGTTTACATAAATTTTTTTAACGCTTGTGCTTTCGGCAAGAGGGTTCATGTTTGTGTCGTATATTACTCCGCGCTCGGCGGCAATCACAGTGTCGTGGAGCTGATTGTTAGCCGCCTTTTCTCTGAAATAATCGCCCCTTACTATCTGGATGCGCGCCAAAGCAAAAATGCACACGCCGAAACAAACGGCACATATCGAGAACATTACCAGCATTGCCCGAAAGGTCAGGCGTTGTCGTGATGTCCTTCTTGCCATATTGTTCCCCCTTAGAAAGTCGTAACCCCAAGGCGACTCCTTTAAATACAGTCCCACCTCAAGGCCACAAGATTGTATAAGCACCGATAATTTATATGTACGGGACAATCTGTTTAATAACCGGTTTTTAACCGGCGGCGTGTTTCGCTAATCTTTGCCGTTTTCGCTTTGAACCGCCTCGCCGTTTGCTAAAATGACCTTGTCGTCTCCGTTGTTCACAAAATATTTTGTCTGGCACCTTTGCCTTTTTACCATACCAAGTTCGTTTTTTGCGAATTCTTCAACATTGTCAATTGAAATAAGCGAATTAAACTGTGCCTCAAGGCTCACCTTTCTGCTTTTTGCGACGCGAAGCTCCTCTGTCAGGACTGTCTCGCTCCTTGTCAGCTCAATAAGCTGCGCGCGCTGGTAAATCAGCGAGCCGAACATTGCAAGCAGCAGAGCCGAAACAGTAAAAATCTTTATTGTGCGCTTAAAAAGCGCCATAAGTTCCGCCCATGCCTGCTCGGCTGTTTTGGGCAAAGGACGGACAAGCTCAGGTTTTTTGACAGGCGCGGGCGAGCGGCGCGCAGGTTGCTGTGTCTTGCGCAGCGGCTCGTACCTTGACAAATCATATGCGACGTTTTCATTTCTTACCGCCATCTTTTTCGCCAACCTTTATACATTCAGTATTTTTCAATCACCCTTAGCCTTGCGCTCCTGCTGCGCGGGTTTTCCGCTGTCTCGGACTCACCGGGCGACACTGCCTTGCGCGGCAGGAATCCCGGCGGCTTTTTGCCGCAAACGCACACCGGAAAGTCAGGGGGGCAAGAGCAGCCCGAGCAAAGCGCCGCGAAAGTTTTTTTGACAATCCTGTCCTCAAGCGAGTGAAACGTTATCACAGCCATCCTCCCGCCGTGATTAAGACAGCCGAACATATCCTCAAGAGCGGCGCCGAGCCGCTCAAGCTCACCGTTTACTTCAATCCGCAGCGCCTGAAAAGTTTTGCGCGCCGGGTGTCCGCTGCGCCTTGCGGACGCCGGCATGGATTCGCATATGATTTTTGCAATCTGACCGGTTGTGCGAATCGGCTCTTTTTCACGCGCTTTGACTATGTTGCGCGCTATCGACGGCGCAAACCTTTCTTCGCCGTAAGCGTAAATTATCCTTTGAAGCTCCTTTTGCGGGAGCGTGTTTACAATGTCGGCGGCGCCGGTACCGCTCATGCCCATTCTCATGTCAAGCGGCGCGTCCGAATGGAACGAAAAACCTCTTTCCGGCGTGTCAAGCTGGTGTGAGCTGACGCCGAGATCAGCTAAAATTCCGTCGGCACCCTCGATGTCAAGAAATGAAAGAATGTCTTTTATATTAAAAAAATTGTCGTTTATGATTGTCACTTTGCGCCCTAAGAACCTTTTCTTTAGAACCTCGACAGACTGCGGGTCCCTGTCAATGCAAATCAGCTGTCCGCCGCCTGAAAGTTTGTCAAGAATCTTTGAGCTGTGTCCGCCGCCGCCCGCCGTGCAGTCAATGTATTTGCCGCCGGGGCGCACATTGAGAGCGTCAATTGTCTCGTCGGGCATCACAGGGTTATGATAAGAATACATTTGTTAATCTCCGCTCACTTTGCCGAAACGCTGAAAGCTAAAACGCAAGGTCAAACTCCGGCATTTCGCCTTTAGCTTCCAATTCGTCGTACATCTTGCCCCACTCATCGGCGGCCCATATTTCCATTCGCCGCCCTGCGCCAAGTATGAACACTTCCTTTGTGATGTGCGCGAAATCGACAAATCTTTTGCTTATCGTTATGCGTCCCTGCTTGTCAACCTCGGCTGTGTCACTGTTAAACCTGATAAATCTTTGGCGGCGCGTAAGGTCTTTTGACGGCTCGTTTTCGTTTAATTTCACCATCAAATCTTCCCAATCCTTGTTGCTGTATGCAAAAATGCACCTGTCGCCGTTGGGAGGCAGGCACAGGACAAAGCTTTCGCCGAGCGTCATCCTCAGCTTTGAAGGCACGGACAGCCTGTTTTTTTGATCTAATGTATGCCAATACTGACCTAAAAGCTCCGGCATTGACCGCCCCTCCCTCTTTGAAAGTTGTTTGAATCTGCCCCTATTTGCACCACCATGCCCCACTTCGTACCTATTATAGCTTAAAGTATGTCCCTAAGTCAACCTTTTAACAAAAGATATTTTTTAAAATTAGTCTTGTTTTATTGTTTTAGCACAATATGTTGTATATCAAAAAAGATTTTCATTTTTGATGTTTTTATCAGCCGCCGTCTTATGCGGACTTGTAAATTCAAGCCGGGAGCTTTGCGCCGACTTTTTCAGTCAATCGCCTGTTCTTCAGGCGCATTCAGAGTGAATCACAGTCCCGTTCGCATTTAAAACTAAAAATCCGCGAGGCATTTTGAGAATGCCGCGCGGTACTTTTGCATTTTACAGCGCAAAAATTACGCGGTCGCCCAAAAATGAGGGCAACCGCGTTTTTTAAGAGTGTTTTTATTCTTCCATCTGTTTGCCGAGGAAGGACGCCGCGACCTGCGTCAGCTTTATTTCCGTCGGCGTCGGTATTGAGCCGTTTTCATTCATCAAAATTATAACAGAGCCTGACACATCTCCCGCGCCGATAATCGGATAAGCTATTCCCGCGTTTTTATCAAGTCCGTCTATGGGGCGTATTCTTTCATTGTCGACAGTCGCGACATATCCGGAGCGGCTTTCCATAATGCTTTCAAGCGACGAGCCGACACGGCGCTCAAGCGCGTCCTTTTTTGGGATTCCCGCGCACGCTATGACTCTGTCGCGGTCTGTGATAAGCACCGGCAGATTCGTGTTGCGGTAAAGAACTTCGGCGTATTGCTTTGTCTGGTTTGAAAGCTCCCCTATCGGCGAATACTTTTTAAAAATCACTTCGCCGTCGGCATCCGTGTATATCTCAAGCGGGTCTCCTTCACGGATGCGCATTGTCCTCCTTATTTCTTTCGGTATGACTACACGACCAAGGTCGTCGATTCTTCTGACTATGCCTGTTGCTTTCATGGCTTTTCCTCCGTTTTTGTTATGGTACGGAGTTATTATCTGTTAAACAGACTAATTTATACTGCAATCAAGCTGTAAAAATCTTGTTCTTTCACATGAAAAAATTGCCGCAAATGTCAAATTGAATTAAATCAGCTTAAATTCATCGCTTTAGGCATTACGAGGAAGACGCGGCACAACAGCCCGACAAAGAGATGCCGCGCACCGCACGACGGTGAGGTTGCGGAGGGTCGCCTCTCCTCTTAGGAGAGGTGGCTCCGCTTCAGCGGAGTCGGAGAGGTTATTTGCGGGAGATGTTGTAGAAAGACCCCCCTCTCAGTCGCTTCGC
>LSQX01017262.1_pt1 | contig 22654 bp, 15 predicted proteins | sample 654561 | NCBI WGS metagenome assembly LSQX01 (sample SAMN04489861, study PRJNA283612) | anaerobic digester metagenome | isolation source: 4 biogas reactors fed with cattle manure at either 37C or 55C with and... | place: Denmark: Kongens Lyngby | collected 2014
CCACTTCAGTGGTGGGAACCCCCGTATCCCTCAAACCACGAGTCCCGTAGGGACGGCAGATAATAGCGCGCCGAAATCGAAAATCCCTGTGCGGACCGTGTTCCCCGCTGGCGGGGGTCACCACGGGGGTCCGTGCGGCAGGGGCGAGACTCCCGCCCCGCGATCCTGGGCGCGGCCGGGCCGGAACGCCTTCACATGGAATCTACCGGCGCGACCGCGTATGATACCGCTATTTGGCCCGGATTCGTGAATCAGGTGAGAGCGACACCAATACAGGAGCCACCGCCAGACGCCTCCGGCGTTCCCGGTGCGGATTGAGCACAATCGCATGTTAGACGGCTATCGATACCTGCGCGAATCAGGCAAATCGGCGCTGGTGCGCGCGGGGTATGCGGATGCGGTAGCGGCCGCCCTGCTGACCGGCGAGGGCGCCGTTCCCGACAGCACGTCCGGCCGGACAACCGTGCATCGCTTTCCGTTCGAGGAGGGGGAGGGCATCGTGCGCGAATACCGGCGCGGCGGCCTCCTTGCCCGGGTGAACCGGGATGCCTATCTCACCAATCGGCCCCTGGCCGAGCTGCGGGTCGTGGATTATCTCTGGCGGGAAGGGTTTCCGGCGCCTGAACCGCTGGGCATCTGCTGGTGGCGCCGGATGGGACTGCTGCGCGGGTGCATTGCGACTAAAGCATTGGAAGCCAATCACTTACAGGATTTTTTGAGCGCCGGTCGGCCGCCTTCGCCGAACGTGTTGCGGCGCGTGGGGGAAGTAATCCGCCGGATGCACGCGCTGGGCGTATGCCACGGCGACCTTCAGGTGCGGAACATCCTGATTGCAGGGGAGACCCCCTATATCATTGACTTCGACAAAGCACGCCGGCTGACGCGCCTCACATCGCGGGCCCGGGCGGCCAACCTGTTCAGATTGCGCCGGTCGTTTGACAAAAACCGGCTCGAACCCCGATGGTATGATGCGATTGCCGAAGGGTATGGCCCGCTGCCTTATCATGCGCTTACCGCGCTGGCCTATACGGTCCGCTCCAGGTTGTCCGGCCGGGACCGGGGAAGTGATACTTAGACCATGCATACATTCACGCTGCCTTCCGAACCGATGATTACGGAGCATTGCGAAGATGCCGTTGTGCGACGCCGCGCCGATATCTCGTGCGCCAGTCTCCTGGAGATGATCTCCGCCGAGGGGGAGACACTGAAGGTCTCCCCGACGACGGAAACGCGCCGGGTCGACGGGTACGTCGTAAAGGCCTGTTCACGCGGCTCGGTGTTTGGGGTGCTCAAACGTACCCTGCGCCGCAACCGGTACCGGCGCGGCTGGGTGGCCGGCCTGTACCTTGAACAGCAGGGCATCGGCGCGCCGCGTGTCGAGGGGCTGGTCGAGAAGGGCCGGTGGGGCTTCATCAGCGGCAGCTACCTCATCATGGAATACCTCGACGGCGCGAACAATGTGGAGCGGTACCTGGCGGAAATGGTCCAGGACGGCGCGCCGGAAGAGCGGATCCGGACGTTTCTGGGCGGACTGGCCCAGACCGTGAACGCCCTGCGGGAGGCCGGCGCGTTTCACCGGGATCTCTCAGGAAAGAACATTTTTACGCGCAAGGGCGAGAAGTTCTACTTCATCGATCTCGACAGCATCGTGCCCGTGAAACGGTATTCGCGCGGCATGCACTACACGAACCACGTCCAGCTCTACGACTCGTTCTGCGACTATCTGGGCGACGACATGCTGGAACCCTTTATGGCGCAAATGCTTCCCGAGGGCCAGGATTACGCGACCTGGGTGAAACTCATCCGGCGCGGGCAGATGGAACGCCGTACTCGCCAGATCGAGACGTGGCGAAAACAGGGCCGCTCGCTATAGACCTGCGATTGCGGCGGGATGCGTGTGCGCCCCAAAGCATGTCTCGACTTCCTCCGTGAACAAAACGCGCGTTCGAGCGTAGATCCGGTGGAGTCGCACGCAGGCTGAAGCACGCGGAGATTCCTGCATCTCCAACCGGGCGCGGTGATCTTTTCCAGCCTGGAATGACATGGTATGCTGACGGATAGGTGTCTGCAGAGATTTCCCCGCACAGGGCAGTTCGTGCCCAGATGAGGCTGAGATGGCCAGCAACCGTTTCGGACGGCTCCTGCGTACAGTCCGCCGCCGGCTGATACTCAACGCGGGGCTGCATCATCTCACACTCTTTATCACGGGAGCGGCCTGTGTGGCGTTTCTGTGGCTTGTGCTGACGCGTCTCTTCCCGGTTCTGGGCTCGCCCCGGCCCGCGCTGGCGCTGCTGGTGTGTCTGGCCGCGGCCGCGGCTCTCGTGCGGACGTGGGTGAGGCGTCCCTCGTACACCGCAACCGCCCTCGAAGTTGATCGCCGGCTGGGCCTCGAGGAGCGCATTACATCCTCCGTGGAGCTCGAAAACGCCGATGGACCGATGGTTCAAGCGCTTCATCGGGACGCCGAGACGCATTCCGCCAACATCAATGCCGGCAAAGACTTTCCGGTCAGGATCCCCCGGCTCACCCGGTGGCTGGCCCTCGCCGTGCTGGCCTACGGACTCGCGTACGTCTTTCTGCCCGAATTCGATCTGCTCGGGCACCGGGAACGCGAAGCCGCCGCCCGCGAGCTCCGGGAGACCATGCAGGTGCGCGCCCGCAGACTGGAAGAAGCCGTGCGCCCCATCACGGAATTGCCTGAGGCGGAACGCCCCCCCGGCCTCACCGAAGACATCAAGGAAGTGCAGCGCATTGCGGAAGGTCTCGAAAGCGGGGAGCTGTCCGACAAGCAGGCCCTCGCCAAACTGACGGATATGGCGAAACAGATTCGGGAAGAACGCGAGAAGATGGCCGCCGGAATGCCGTCGTTGCGCCCCGGAATGGCTCTGGCAAAGCTGGACCGCACCAAAGAACTGGCCTCCAGCATTCAGGAAGGCAATTTCGAGAAGGCCGCCGAAAAGGCCCGCGAATTGCAGCAGCAACTTGCGGAAAGACTGGACAAAGAAGGCGGCCTCACGGACCAGGACCGGGAAGCGCTGGCCCAGGAGTTGAAAACGCTGGCCGAACAGCTTGGCGGCAAGGATTCCATGCTGGGACAGGCCCTCGAAAAGGCCGCCGAAGGCATGACCATGAAGGACGCGGAGGGGATGCTCGCCGCGCTCGAACAGATGCAGATGTCGCTCGAGGATGTGGCGTCGGCCATGGAACAGATGCAGCAGATGGAAATGGCGATGCAGTGCCTGAGCGAGGGCTGCAAAGCCTGTTCTGGCGGAGAATTCGATCTGGCGGCGTTTGGCATGGGTGGTTCGGGCCAGGGGACGGGCCAGGGCACCGGCGCCGGATGGGGGCGGAGGGGAGAGGGCCGGTCGCCCTGGAGCGCCGGAACCGCCCAGGGGTCCGGCCAGGGCATGGGCGGTCCGGGCAGCGGCCGCGGGGGAAACGTCGGCGAGTTGCCCGAGGTGCAGGCGGGTCTCAGTCCCACCTTCCTGCCCGGTGAGATGACCCCGGGCAAGGTCTTGTCCAGCATCATGAAGCATAACGCTCCGGATGAAGACCCCGAAGCCACAGCCGAGTATGTTTCACAGACCATCATCGAGGTGCAGCAGGCCGCGGAGGAGGCCCTGACAAAAGAAGAGATTCCGCAAGGCTCGAAAGAATTCGTTCGGCAGTACTTCGGGTCGCTGGAGCCCGATCGCCCAGCACGCACTCAGCGCGAATGAACGCCAGACAATAGGTATACAAAACGGTGGGGGTTACCCGGCGGGAGTTTATCGTCGCATCCGCCGCCGCATGCCTCAGCGCATGCGGCGTGCGGTCTGTTTCGCCCGGCCGGGACTGGGCGGCCTGGGGCGGTCCCGGCGAGCGGGACGGCGAGTTCATGCGCCCGCGTGCGGTTGGCGTCCATCGCGACGAAGTCTACGCGATCGATATCACGGGAAGGGTGCAGGTATTCTCCGCGACCGGGGAATTCCGGAGAAAGTGGCGCATGCCCGCGGCCGACAACGGCACGCCCACGGGGGTGACGTTCGACCAGGACGGCCGGGTGCTCATCGCGGACACCCACTACAGCGCCATTCGGGAGTATACCCCCGAAGGTGAATTGCTGACCGAATGGGGAACGTACGGGCCCGAACCCGGCAACTTCATCTACCCGACCGACATCGCGCGTCATCCGGACGGGCGTTCCTACATTTCCGAGTACGGCATGGACGCGGATCGGGTCCAGGTGTTTGATGCCGGCAAGACGTTCTTGTTCGCCTTCGGAAAGTTTGGCAGCGGTCCCGGGGAATTCAGCCGGGCCATGGCCATCGAGGTATTCGGCGACCTGGTGTATGTCTGCGATACCGTAAACCACCGGGTGCAGATTTTTGACCTGGACGGCGCGTTCGTGCGCCAGGTCGGGCAGACCGGGGGAGACGGGCACAGGATGAAATACCCCTATGACGCCGCGACCTTGCCCGATGGCGGCATACTGGCGTGCGAGTACGGGAACAACTGCGTGTCGCATTTCGATGCCTCCGGTGAATTCCGCGGGAGTTACGGCGGTCCGGGACGAGGGCTGGGCCAGTTCCACGGGCCGAGAGGCGTCGCCGTGAGCGCTGCCGGCAGGGTGTACGTGGCCGACACCGAAAACCACCGGATCCAGGTGTTTACATGGGCATGAGAGACCGGAGCAACTCGCTGCGTGGACCGCTGGGCGCGCGGCCGGGCCCGAAGGAGGATGGAGCATCGTGGACGTGATGCCTCGATTCATCTTCCCGTGGGCGCTGCTGCTGCTCGCGCTGCTCCCCTGGACCCTCTGGGTGGGCGCGCGGATGCGGTCGATGTCCCGCTCGCGCAAATGGGTCGCGCTGGTAATGCGCTGCCTGATTCTTGCCGCGCTGATTGGGGCGCTGGCCGGCGCGGAACTGGTTCGCGTAAACGACAAGCTGGCGGTGTTCTTTCTCCTGGATCACTCCAACAGCATCACGGAAGAGTTCCGGCTGGCCGCCGTTGATGCGGTGCGGCAGACCTGCGACACCTACATGGGCGACAACGACGAGGCGGGCGTCATCGTGTTCGGGGAACAGCCGAGCATCGAGCACAAGTCCGAGCCGCGCCTCCGCCTCGACCAGGTGCGCTCGTATGTGGGCGGTGAACAGACCGACATTGCGGCCGCCATCCGCCTGGCGATGGCGGCCTTTCCGCAGGGCCACATGAAGCGCATGATCCTGTACACCGATGGGAATGAGACCACCGGCACGGCGCTCGAGGAGATCAAACTGGCGCGCGCCGCGGGAATCGAGGTGAATGTCGCCCCCCTCGAGATTGGCGATTCGCCGGAAGTGCGCGTGCGCGCCGTGAATATTCCCGCGCGCGTGAACGCCGAGGAACCGTTCAAGCTGCAGGTGCTCGTCGAATCGGAACAGGATTGCAGCGCCGTCCTGCGCGTATACCAGCGCATGCGCGAAGGAAAACGTCTCCTGCAATCGGCCGACGTCACCCTCCAGAAGGGCGACAACGCCTTCCTGCTGCCCCAGGAACTCGCCCAGCAGGGATTTTACGAATACGAGGCCACCATCGAATCGGCGTCGGACACCGTTTTCGCGAACAACGTCGGCCGCGCGTTCACCGTCATCCAGGGAGAACCCCGCGTCCTCTACCTCGAAGCGGACCCGGAACACAGCACGCGGCTCGCCAGCGCGATGCTGCAGGAAGGGCTTCATGTCGTGATGGCCGACCTGGCGTCATTCCCCACGACCCTGTCGGGCTTTCAGGATTTCGACGTTGTGGTACTTTCCAACGTCAGCAGCACCGACCTGACCAGCGAACAGCTCCGCTCCCTGGAGGCGATGGTGCGCGACCTGGGGATTGGGCTGGTGATGGTAGGGGGGCCGGACAGTTTCGGGGCCGGCGGCTACTACGACAGCGCGGTGGAGCGGGCCCTGCCCGTCAACATGGACATCAAGGAGCGCAAGGTTATGCCCCGGGGGGCGCTGGTGCTGATCATGCACACCTGCGAGATCCCCGAAGGCAACGCGTGGGCGCGCGAGATCGGCATGGCCTCGCTTAATGTGCTCGCGTCGCAGGATCTCATGGGAGCGCTGGCCTATTTGTGGAACGGGACGGACGACTGGCTCTTCCCGCTCCAGCCCGTGGGGGACAAACGCCTCATGCAGGCCCGGCTCACGAACCCCCAGATCGGCGACATGCCCGCCACCGGCCCGACTCTCCAGATGGCCTACGACGCCCTCATCGAGGCCGACGCCGCGGCGAAACGGGTGGTCATCATCTCGGACGGCGATGCCCAGCAGCCGCCGCGCAGCCTGCTTCAGGACCTTGCCAAAGCCAAGATCACGGTCAGCACGGTATGCATCAGCCCGCACAGCCTGAGCGACCAGCAATCGCTGCAGGTCGTTGCGGAGGCCACGGGCGGCGAATACTACCTCGTCCAGAACCCGGCGAACCTCCCGCAGATATTCACCAAAGAGGCCGCGACGGTCAAACGGGGACTCCTGATCGAGAAAGAGTTCACGCCCCAGGTGCAATACGCTTCGGAGGTTCTGCGCGGCGTACTCGACAACGGGCTGCCCCGCTTGCGCGGGTATGTCGTCACCACGCCGAAAGAGAACGCCGTCGTCCCGCTGGTTTCCGACGAAGCGGATCCGATTCTGGCGCACTGGCGCTACGGTCTGGGCAAGTCCGTGGCGTTTACCTCGGATGTGACCACGCGGTGGGCCGCCGACTGGATGACCTGGGAAGGGTTCAACCGCTTCTGGGCGCAGACCGTCCGCTGGGCGACGCGCGACACCGCGCCGACCTCATTCCAGGTGAACGTCCGTGCCGAAGGCGGCCTGGGGCACGTCCGGATTGACGCCGTGGACGAAACGGGGCGCTTCGTCAATTTCCTGCGTCCGAGCGGCGTGGTCACGGGTCCCGCGCCGGATTTCGCGCGCCGCGAGATTACCCTTGCCCAGACGGGGCCCGGGATCTACGAAGGGACCTTTCCCGTCGATGAACATGGCGTGTACATGGTGAACCTGGTGTATACGCGCGAAGACGGCAGCCAGGGGATGCTCCCGACGGGACTGGCCCTGGGGTATTCGCCGGAATACGAGTACCACACCTCGAACACGCCCCTCCTGGAGCAACTGGCCGCGGAAGGCGGCGGCGCGCTCGTCAACCCCGGGGACAACCCGTTTGTGCACAATCTCGAAGCGTCCGCGACGATCACGCCGGTCTGGCAATACCTCGTGGCGTTTGCGGTGTGCCTGTTTCCGCTCGAGATCTTCGTACGGCGCGTGGTGGTCGATTTTCTCGCCCCGCTGGCGTGGCTTGCCGCGCTGCTCCGGCGCGTGCCTGGGCTCCGGCGCCTTGTGCCCGCGCCGGGCGACCGGATGCGTCCGTTGACGGGCGCCTACGGGGTCATGCGCCAGGTGTCGAAGACCTTTGTGTACTCCGTCGAGGGCGCCGGCGTCCTCGACGACGTCCCGGCGGTGCGGGAACGGCTCCAGGCCGCCGAGGCCGCCCAGGCCGGCGCTACGGACCCGGCCCAGAAACCACGGGGAAGCACCGATTACACGTCGCAGTTGCTGGAGGCAAAAGAACGCGCCCTTGACAAGCGGGCGCGGAAATCGCGGTCTGATACGACCGGGGAGAACGAGAAATGAACCATCCAGAAGAAGCAGCGGCCGGATTCCGCGACGATTTTCAGCGGCTGCATGAGGAGATCGCCAAGGTGATCGTCGGCGCCCAGCCGGTGATCGACGGCGTGCTGACCTGCCTGTTCGCGGGCGGGCACTGCCTGCTCGAAGGCGTGCCCGGGCTGGGCAAGACGCTCCTGGTGCGCACCCTCAGCCAGGCGCTGGACCTGCAGTTCTCGCGCATTCAGTTTACGCCCGATCTGATGCCGGCCGACATCATCGGCACCAACATCGTCGTGGAAGACGAATCGGGCAACCGCGAGTTCCGGTTCCGGCAGGGGCCCATCTTCGCCAATATCATCCTCGCGGACGAGATCAACCGTGCCACGCCCAAGACCCAGTCCGCGCTCCTGGAGGCCATGCAGGAGCACACGGTATCCGTCGCGCGCACCAGCCACCGCCTGGAAGAGCCCTTCTTCGTCATGGCCACGCAGAATCCCATCGAAATGGAGGGCACCTACACCTTGCCCGAGGCCCAGCTCGACCGCTTTTTCTTCAAGCTGCTCGTGACGTTCCCGGGAGGGGACGATCTGGCGATGATCCTTGACCGGACGACCCAGCGGGAGATGCCCCGCGGAGAAAAGGTGATGGATGCGGCGCGCCTGACCCACTGGGCGGGGCTGGTGCGCGACGTGCCTGTGGCGCCGCAGGTCACGTCGTATGTCGTGCGCCTGGTGACCGCGACCCATCCCGAGAACCCCGAGGCTCCGGAGATCGTCAGGCAGTACGTGCGGTACGGTTCGAGCCCGCGCGGCGCCCAGGCCCTGCTGCTGGCAGGCAAGGTCAATGCCCTGCGGGCGGGCCGGTTCAATGTCAGTTTCAACGATATCCAGAAGACCGCCCACTCGGCCCTGCGCCACCGGGTCCTGCTGAATTTTGAGGCCGAGGCCGACGGCGTCGCGCCGGACCAGGTCGTCGATGCCCTGCTGAAGACCGTGGACACCAAAGCGAAGGTAGCCTGAGACCGTGCCAAACGGGACCAAGACAGAGTCAAAAGCCCTTCTGGACGCCGATTTCGTGCGCCGTCTGGAGCGCCTTGCCATCGCGGCCAAACGCGTGCAGCTCGGGCGGGCCAAGGGGGAGCGCAAGAGTAAGCGGAAAGGCAGCAGCGTCGAATTCGCCGACTACCGCGACTATGTCCAGGGCGATGATCTGCGGCACATCGACTGGAACATCTACGGGCGGCTCGATGCGCTGTATCTGAAACTGTTTCAGGAGCAGGAAGATCTGACGGTGCATCTGCTGGTCGACGCAAGCCAGTCGATGGCGTATGGTGAACCCGCCAAGATCGAGTTTGCCGCGAAACTGGCCGCGGCCATCGGCTACATCGCCCTGATCGGGTATGACCGCGTGTCCGTGGAGGCGTTCGCCGGCGCCCGGCGCCAGGTCATGCGGCCCGTCCGCGGCAAGGGCAACGCCAACCGCCTGTTCTCGTTTCTCAGCGGCCTCTCGGCGGGCGGCCAGACCGAACTGGAAGACTCGTGCAAATCCTACGTCCTCCGCAACCGTTCCAAGGGGATTGCGGTCATCTTCTCCGACTTTCTTGACCCGGAGGGGTTCGAAGGGGGGCTCCGCCGCCTGCTGCAGTCGGGCTGCGACGTCTACGCCGTGCACATTCTCGCGCGACAGGAAATCGACCCGGAAGTGACCGGCGACCTCAAACTGCTCGACTCGGAAACCAGCGCCTGCACCGAGATCTCGGTCAGTCCGGCCTTGTTGAAACGCTACCGGCAGAACGTAGACGGCTTCTGCGACGCCCTGCGCCGGCATTGCCTCGCCCGGGACATCGGATACATGTTCGCGCCGTCGGACACGCCTCTGGACCGCCTGCTTCTCGAGGTCTTCCGGCGGGGAGGGATGCTGCAATGATCGATCAGGGAACCGGCCTGGCGGGTATGGTCGACACGCTCTTCATGACCCCGGCGTTTCTGTGGTTTCTGGCGGTGCTCCCCGTTATTCTGATTCTTTATCTGCTGAAACTCCGCCGCACGGAAGTGGTCATTTCCAGCACCCTCCTCTGGCTGAAGAGCCTCCAGGACCTGACGGCCAACGCGCCGTTCCAGCGGCTCCGCAAGAACCTGCTGCTGCTCCTGCAACTGCTGATTGCCCTGGCGCTGGCCCTGGCGCTGGCGCGGCCCTATCTGCGGGCCGAAATGCTGCCCGGACAGTACATCTGCCTGTTGATCGACCGGTCGGCCAGCATGCAGACGCAGGAAAAGGCCGGCACCCGGCTGGATCTTGCCCGGGAAAGCGCGCTCAGGCTGGTCAACGAAATGCGCTGGGGCGATCGGATGATGGTCGTCACCTTTGGCGAGACCGCCGACGTGCTCGTGGAGCTGACCGAGGACCGCGTGCGTCTCCGCGAGGTACTCGGGGCCATTCAGGCCACCGACGAGAGCACCCGAATGCGCGATGCGTTCTTCGTGGCGCAGTCGCTCCATCAGACGAACCCGGATCTGAGCGTGATCGTGCTTACCGACGGCAACGTCTCCGATCTGGCCCAGATTCTGCCCCGCTCGGAAGCCGGCGCGCCTTCCGCCACCGAAGAGGAACTGGTGCTCGAATCCCAGATGCCCGAGCTGGTCTTTTTCCAGGTGGGAGAAACGCGCGACAACGCCGGCATCGTCCAGCTCAGCATGCGCAAACCCAGCGACGAAGCCGGTGAACAGCAGACCTTCGCGCTGGTACACAACGAAAGCGCAAACCCGTTGCAGACCACCCTCACGCTGTATTTCAACGACGTGATGATTGGGGTGTCGGAGCTCGACGTGCCGCCCGGCGCCGACCAGGAGGTCCTGTTCGGCCACGGCGACCTTGGGGAAGGCCTGCTGCGCGCCGAACTTGATACGCACGACGCGCTGGCGGTCGACAACCAGGCGTGGCTGGCGATCCGGCCGGCCGCCAAACTCCAGGTGCTGCTGGTGAGCGAGCCCAAGGCGACCAGCACGTTCTATCTGCAGCGCGTATTCGCACTCGACCCCCGCGCCGAGCTCGAAACGGTGGCGCCCTCGAATTATTTCGACACGCAAGAGTATGATCTCGTGGTATTCAACGGATTCGCACCCCCGTCGCTCCCGGCGGGGAGCCTCTTGTTCTTTAATGCGGTTCCTCCCGTGGAGGACCTGGATGTCCTGGGCGAATTGGAGAATCCCCCCGTGATCGCGTCGGAAGGCGAGCACCCGGTCATGCGCTACCTGAACCCAGCCAACGTGGGCATTGCCAAAGCCATCCGTCTGGGCCTGCCGTCCGGTGCGCGCGCCCTGGCCTCCACGAATGGCGGCCCCCTGATCGCCGACGTCTCGCGCGGTGGACAGCAGATCCTGGTGGTGGCGTTTAATCTCGAGGACTCGGACTGGCCACTGAACCTGTCGTTCCCGTTGTTCGTACAGAACGTGTTGAGCTGGACGCCCCGGGCCGCCCTCTCTGAAACGCGCACGACGCGCGCGGGCCGGCCGCTTGCCCTGCCTCCCGACCCGCTGGCCGAGAGCGCCACGGTCGCCGCCCCGGACGGCCAGTCGTACGACGTGCGGCTGGACCCGATGCGGCCATCGTATTTCGCCGCGACCCATCAGGTTGGGCCGTACCGGGTGGCGCTCGGCGGCCGGGACATGACGTACGCGATTAACCTGCTCGATCCGGTCGAGACGGCCGTGGCGCCCGCCGAAGCCCTCGAGATCGGCCGCGGGCGGGTCGAGGCCCAGAAAGAAAAAGTGACCGTAAACCGCGAATTCTGGCGATGGCTCGTGGCCGCGGGGATCGCTATTCTGGCCCTGGAATGGTGGGTATACAGCAGGAGAGCGTGGGTGTGAGATACAATCGCGTGTGTTGGGGACTGCTGGTCCTTGCCGCGGGCCTCGGTGTGCCTGCCGCGGGCCAGGAGTCCACTGTGCAGGACATCAGCATCGAGATAGGCACCCATTACCTCACGGCCTATCGCGACAGCTCGTGGGTGCCGGTTGACGTCGTGGTGCGAAACACCCGGAGAGACGTAACCGGCTATCTGGCGGTGCGCTTGTCGTCGGGGGGCAGGGCGCAGGCGCCCGTGTACCGGATCCCCGTGGACAGTCCGCGCGGCTCGACCAAGCGGTTCCGGGTGTACTGCTTCTTCGAGGCCACGGACAAGGTCTCGGCCATGTTGTATGACCGCGGCCGCAGCGCTCTGCCCCGGCCGTTTGAGGTGCAATTGCCCCCGCCCATCCTGGAGGAGGATTTCCTGCATCTCGTGCTCGACCTGAGCCCCGATGAGGGGTACGCGTTTCTCCACCGGGCGGTCGAAGCCCACGGAGAACAGGTCCGCGCGGTCCGCGAGTCGTTGCGCCCGCACGAGCTGGACGCGCTGCCGGATTATCCCCAGTGCTACGAGTCCTACGACGCGCTCCTGATCGGTAATCTGGATCCCACGCGCATCTCCGTCGCGCACCGGGAACTGATCCTGCGGTTTGTGCAGCGCGGCGGGACGCTCGTTATCGTCACGGGCGCAAACGCGCCGAAACTCCGGGGCACCTGGCTGGAAGAGGCCGCCGGGGCGGCGTTTACGACCGACATCTCCATCAAGGAAACCGAGTTGGCGGCGTCGGTGTTCGGGCCGGAAGCCGCCGCCCAGGCCCGTCCCGACTGGGAATGCGTGTTCACGGAACTCCGGCCCCAGACGCCCGAAACCCAGGTCTTCGGCGCGAAACGCATTCTGGCGACCCGGCGCCCGCTCGGCCAGGGGCAGATCATCACGCTGGCCATCGACGTGGACAGCAAGGCCCTGCAGCGCACCCCGGAATACATCCGGTTCTGGTCGACCCTGTGCACCCGTAAACAGCTCATGGCAGAGCCGTTTTTTCGGGAAGCCGCGTGGGCGTTCACGGCGATGATACCGCGTACCGCGGGTATCCGCGTGCATCCCCGGTCCTCGGTGGTGGCGTATCTGCTGGTGTATTTCGGCGTGGCCATCGTGGCCAACTGGATTGTTTGGAGCATCCTTAAACGCCGCGAAATGGCCTGGCTGTGCCTCGTGTTCTTCTCGATCGGTTTCACGCTCTACGCGATGATCGTGGGCACGGCGGGCCGCGCCAAAGCCAATGAGCTGCGCGAGGTGCAGGTGCTTCAGGTCCCGCTGGGTGGCGGCGCCTCGCGGCTCCAGACGGTCACGGGCGTATTGACCGCGCGCACCTTGCGGTTTTCGATGGCGGTGCAGCAGGAGAACATGCTGGTCTGCGACCTCCGGTCCATCCAGTCCGGCGCGATGTACGGGTATGGCATGCCCGCGCAAACCGGTTCGGCGGGCAGACGGCCCTTCGAATTCACCCCGGGCGCGCCGGGCGCCATCGACGATTTCGTCGTGGGCGCCAGCGAAACACGCTCCTTCGAAGGCGAGGCCTACATCCAGCTTCCGGGAGGATTCGAAGGGGAGCTCCTGCTGGACGACACCGGTCTCCACGGCACGGTGAAAAACGAGACCGGCATCACGCTGCTCAGTCCCAGCCTGCTGTTCGAAGGGGCCCTGCTCCCCCTCGAACAACACGCGAACGGCGAATTCAGCATCCATCTGACCCCCGAGCAGCTTTCCCGAAAGACCTCCTCCGTGGACATGTCCGGCTTCGTTCCCAACGCACCCGGTTCCCCCGTGGCCGTGGACCCCTTCACGGGACGGCCGGCGACCTTTATCGCGCCGCTGCTGACGGGAACCGCCCCGGATTATGGCGGCGGCAGCGGCGCCATCTCGTGGCTTCTGGGACCCTGCATCTGCGGATGGGCCGACGGCGCCATCCCTCCCAGCGTGGTCAGCGAACGCCCCTTCCAGAAACAGAGCGTACAGCGTTTTGTCATGGCCGACGTACCGGTCCTTCGCGCCGAAACGGTCGAGCCGCGCTGGCTTCCCCTGAACGCCGGCGCCCCGTATCAACAGGGGATCATGACCGAGCCCCAGCAGGTGGATGTCTCGGGCAAGGGCACCGCCGTGCCCGTGTATCTTCCGCGTTCGCTCTCCGTCGCGGCGGTTGAGGAACTCCAGGTCGAGTTCTACGCCGACGATACCGGCGGAAACACACGGTGCGTTCTGGATCCTGTGGAAGACAGCCCGCTCACCGTCCGGGAGCTCTCGTCCGAGAGAACGGAATTCATGGGGAGGCGGATGGCCAAGACGGTGTACGCGGTCGACGGCTTCCGCGAGGAAATCGCCCGGAACGCCCGGGCGGCGGGTGGCGTGCCCGTGGATGCCCGCTTCGGCTATCCCCTGTATCTCAGCGCGCACCTCGTTGCGGGCGCGCTGCCAGACAACCTGTCGGAAGAGGAGCGGCGCGAGAGAGAAATTCAGATCCAGAGGGAACGGGCTCTCACGAACAATTACCGTCAGATCTTTCTAACCGGTCGCGCGAAGGTCAAAATCTATGATCAGCGTGGGGGAGGGGATATCGCATGGCAATAGTCGAGACACAGAAGCTCACGAAACGTTACGGCCGCGAAGAGGCGCTCAAGACGCTTGATCTGCTGGTGGAAGCGGGCGACATCTACGGGTTCATCGGGCCCAACGGCGCAGGCAAGACCACCACCCTCCGGATCCTGTCCACCCTGCTCGCCCCTACGTTCGGGAAGGCCTTTGTCGACGGGTTTGACGTCATGAAACACCCCTACGAGGTCAAAAAAATCCTCGGGTTCATGCCCGATTCGTTCGGCGTGTACGACGGTATGCGCCTGGTTGAATATCTGGATTTCTTCGGCGCCGCCTACAAGATTCCGCGAAAAAAGCGGCGTTCCATCATTGACGATGTGCTCCAGCTTACCGACCTCGCCAGCAAGGCGGACGATTTTGTCAGCACCTTTTCGCGCGGCATGAAGCAGCGCTGCTGCCTCGCCAAGACCCTGCTGCACGACCCCAAGGTGCTCCTGCTCGATGAACCGGCCAGCGGCCTGGATCCCCGCGCCCGCATCGAGATGCGCGAACTGCTCAAAACCCTGCGCAAGATGGGGAAGACCGTCGTGATCTCCTCGCATATCCTCTCCGAATTGGGCGATATGTGCAACCGCATCGGCATCCTCGAACACGGCGTGCTCATCAAGCAGGGCAAGTACCCGGACATTCTCGATGAGATCCGCCAGACGCGCGAGATCCGGCTGGTGGTGCTCGAGGGCGCCGAAAAAGCCCGTAAAGTCCTTGAAGAGACCACCGGCGTGCTCAACATCGACAGTTCCGGCCACGAGTTTCAGTTCGAGACCAACCTTCCCTACGACGCGCTCGCCGATCTCCACCAAAACCTCATGGGCGTTGGCGCGAAGATCGTGTTTTTTGAAGAGGTGAAAGGCACATTGGAGGACGTCTTCCTCAAGGTTACGAAGGGGGCCCTGTAACCGTTGACGGACGTGGCGACAGAGAGGCCGGCGCCGGCCGCCGTGGCGGCCGTCCCGCGAAGGCAGACGTTCGCGGAGTTCCTGACGTTTCCCTCGCTGGCCATTCTCAAGCGGGAGACCGTGAACTACATGCGGCAGCGCAAAACCGCCCTCTGGCTGTTGCTGCTCGTGGCGGCCGGGATCGCTTACGTGCTGCACTCCTGGCCCGAAGAAGGCCTGTTGATCAACCAGCAGGCGGACAACCCGGGGGGTAGAAATGCCAGCCGCATCGTCTTTTTTGGGACCGGCCAGGTGTTTCTACTGGGCTGCATGCTGCTGCTGCCGCCGATCGCGGCGTCGGCGATCGCGTCGGAACGCCAGCAAGACACCCTGGTGCAGCTCTCGGTCACCTTGATTCGCCCCGAGAGCCTGCTCCTGGCAAAGCTGGCCAACACACTCGGCTTCTTCGCCATGCTGGTGCTCGCATTCACCCCCATCTTCGGTACGCTCTTCTTCCTGCCCGGGGTGGATGCCATCGAGTTTGTGTTCGTGGTGGTCACGGTATCCGCCACAGCGCTCGGATGCGCCGGACTGGGCCTCCTCGCGTCCAGTGCGGCATCAAACACCACCGCGGCAACCATCCTCGCCTACCTCGCCGTGGTTTTCTTCCAGACCTCGCCCTACGGGGTAATCGCGGGGCTTCTGCGGTCCGGGGCGGACGAAATGGCCGTTCCGGTCATCGCCCTGGTCATCTACGATGGGTTTCTGCTCGCCGTCTCGCTCGTGGTCGCACGCGCCCTGCTGCGCTTCCATGTGCACAAACCGGTGCGGGTGCACCAGGAACGGGTGATCGACGATGCCGCGCTGCTCCGGGTGCGTCGAAGCACGTACCCGTTTTATCTGGTCGACCCCCTGCGCCGGAAACAGCCCATCGGCGACCATGTCAACCCGATCTTCATTCGAGAGATCTTCTGGGGGCTCACCCGCAACCTCACGAACCTGATCCGGATCACGTACACCGCGCTGGCCGTGTTTGTCCTGGGCGCAGCCACCGCGGCGACGTTCCGGGGATGGTACTGGAGCACCCGGGAATGGATGGCGTTCGAGATCGCGGCCATCGTCATCCTCATCCCGCCATTTGTTGCAGGCGCGTTCGCCCGGGAACGGGAGGTGGGCAACCTGGACATGCTGCGGATGACCCTCGTGAAACCCCGCGCCATCATTCTCGGAAAGACCCTGGGCACGGCGTCGAGCGTCCTGTGCGTGTGCACGGCCGCGCTGGCCTCGTGCGTGGTCCTTCTCTGGCTGGATCATGAATCGTGGGCCTTGACCGTTCAGGGCCTCGTCTCGCTCCTGGTCTCGGCCTTCTACGCCCTCGCGCTGACCATGGTGGTATCCGTGCTGTGCGGAAAGACCGCCACGGCCATCCTGGCCGCGTATGGCGTCCTCGCCGCGGCGTTTGCCGGGATACCGCTGGGGCTGGCCGAGGCGTTTCCGTGGCAAGCTTTCAGCCGGTTTCTGGATCACAGGGATTATGCAATTAACGTGCCTCATTTTGATTTGAAGCTCGCGGCGTTTCTGTCCCCGTGGACCGCATACGCCACGGCAGAGAAGACGGACGCGGGGAGCATCTACTGGGCCTTGAATTGCGCCGTATTCAGCGTCGCGGCGGCCCTGCTGCTGCTGTTGGCCGCCCGCTTCTTTCGCAAGCGGCGGCTGCAGGACATCTAGATATGGGGCGGGCAGGGAACACCGGGGGCCTTCGCGGGATTCGGCGCAGGGCGGCTGTGGTGTGCGCATGAGACTCCTCTTTCCCTCATCGGTGATCGTGAAGCGGGAACTCTTGACGGCCCTGCGCCGCCGCCGGTCGGTGCTCTATCTGCTCCTGACCGTGGTTCCCTGCATGATGCTCGCCACATCCTTCTGGCCAAGGCAGGGCCTGGACGTCATGCAGGGGCAGGCCCAGGCGGCAACCATGACGCAACAATTCCTCGGGTTGTATGCCCTCACCCTGCTCGGGGTCTGTGCGCTATTGACGCCGGCCTTCGCCGCCGCGTCGATCTCCTATGAGCGCGACATGGACACGCTCGATCTGGTCCGCACAACGATGATTTCCCGCACGGGGCTCATTCTGGCGAAACTCCTGAGCGCGTCGGGCCTGTTTCTGTTGGTCGCCTTTGCCTCGGCGCCGGCGGCCGCCAGCCTGTTTTTCGCGAGCGGGCTCGATTGGGTGCAACTTCTCTCCATCGGCACGACCATCCTGCTCGCCACGCTGACGTGGGCGCTGGTCGGACTGGCCTGCGCGAGCCGGATGCGCAACTTCGTCATTGCCCTGGCGCTGACCTACGCCCTCATCTTCCTGTTGTCCGGCCTGCCCGAGGTGNNGCTGATGACCGTGCTGAACCGTTGGCGGCGCGGATGGCTCGAATATGTCACTTCGATGGCCTACAAACAGGCGCCGTTCTGGTTGTTTCCCCCCGTGGTGATTGTGGGCCTCGTAACCGACCAGTTCTCATGGGACAGGTACGGCGTGTTTCTGTCTGGCCAGGCCGCGGTCGCGTTTGTCGCTTCCTTGTGCGCCCTGCGCAGCATCGGACGCGAACGCGAAGACCGGAAACGCCGTCTCGAAAAGCCCATCGACGACGCGGCCATTCTCGCGTCCCGAAGGCGGCGGTTTCCCTATTACCTGCTCGATCCCCTGCGACGCAACGAGGCTATCGGCGATCACGCCAATCCCATGCGCGTCAAGGAACTCCGCTGGGGACTCCTGGGCATGCAGACGCGCATGATCCGGGCCATGTACGCCACCATGGCGGCGTTTATGCTTCTGGGGGTGGTCGGCTACGGCCCGGACGGCGTGTACATGTGGTTTTCGCTTGCCATAGGGTTCTTTGCCCTGGCCGGGCCGCCGTTCTTGCTGCCGGCCTTCTCCCGCGATCTTCACCGCGAAACGCTGGATGCCCTCCGCGGCACGCTGCTCTGGCCGGACCAGATCATCCTGGGCAAGTTTGCCGCGGGACTGGCCACCCTGCTGCCGCCGGCGGTGGGGATTCTGGCCGCAAGCGCGATACTGCTCGGCGCCAACCTCTTCTTCGGGGAGCGGGCGTGGAATTTTCTGTCGGGGTATGTCACGCTGGCGGTCTGCATCGCGGTGGTCGTCGCGGTGTGTCTCCTGGTGGCCCAGTTTGCGCGAAGGACCGCGCCGGCGTTCGTGATGGCCTACCTGGTCATCTTCGCTCTGTTTGCAGGCGTCTGGTTCGGGGGACTCTACGGGGTCAAATGGACGCTGCTGGCTGTCTCCCGGCCCGAACTCGATCGGCAGAGCCGCAGCCATCCCATGTCTTTCGCCTATTATGAGAGACTGGAGTGGCATGCGCAGGCCTGGCCGTTCCTGTCTCCTCTGGGCGCCTACGCGGGCATTACGGGCCATCCGCGCTATGTCGAACTGCCGCCGGAGCGGCCCGTTCATGCGTTTCCGTACATCGCGGACCGGCGGATTCAATTCCGTTCCTCTCCAAGTTATGGTTATGAATGGCAATTGCCCCATCCTTTCCTGATGTGGTCTTTCAGCATGACGGGGTATATCGTTCTGGCCTGTGTGCTCGTCAGACTGTCCATCTGGCGGTATGCGCGGGTGGGCGTGCGCGATCCGTAATCGCGCGCAGAAACAGGAACACGACGTGGTTTTTCCGTTCACAAGCATCGTGCGCTACGAACTGGTCCGCAGGCTGCGGACCCTGCGTCCGTTTTTGATGTTGCTGGCCGCGGTCGGCATCGCGAGCGCGTTTATCATCTCCGGCTGGCCGCGCGATGCGCAGTATTTTTTCAACATGGGGAGGATGTCGTCCCTGGTGATTCTCGTGAGCTGTCTGGTCACCTGGTGTGCGGCTGCGATCCTGGTGTTGCCGGTGTACGGCGGCGTATCGGTAATCCTCGAACGCCAGCAGGAGACCTTCGACCAGGTGTTTCTGACGCTGATCACCCCGAGCGGCATCGTCCTGGGCAAGNNAATACGCTCGGCATGTTCCTGCTCATTGTGCTCTCCATGCTCCCCCTGGTGGCCACGTCGTATTTCCTGATCGGGCTCGATGTCTCCTCGTTTCTCGTGTCGGTCCTGATCTTGTTGTCCGTGGCTTATTCGATCGCGTCGATCAGCATTCTCTGTTCGGTGCTTTCCCAGAGTGTTCTGCGCGCCATGATCCGGGCCTTTTTCTGCGCTGCCGCGGCGATTGGGGGGGCCTTTTTCGTTGCCCTCTACCTGGTTGTCATTTCCGTTGAAATCCTGGAGATCGTTCCCAGGACCTATGTTCCCCAGAATCCCGAACGGTTTATCTTCATTTTTGCGCCGTTCGCGGCGGCCGTCGGCCATGCGGTCGAACCGGAAATGATCCCTCCGTCCACGTGGGCCTGGAGCATCGTCGTCCAGCTGGGCATCGGCACCGTGTGTCTGGTGGCCGCGGTGTATGCCGTGCGGCGGCTCGCCCTGCTCCCCCTGCACAAAGCGCCTCAATCGTTCTGGCGGCGCCTGCTGGGCAAACGCGCGCCGCGAGGGAAACCCGCCGGGCCTATCGCCGACCACGTCAATCCCATTTACGCGCGCGAAACCCTCTGGGAAGGGTTCGCACGGGTGGGCCAGCGGCGCCGAACCCTGATACTGGCGCTGCTCGCCGGCGGAGGTCTTCTCACGCTGATTCTCATTGGCCGGGATGAGTTCGGCACCCAGTTTCTCACCATCGTCTGGTCGGGGATGCTGCTCGCGAGCGTGGGCCTCTCGGCGCCGATGGCAACGGCCAACAGCGTCACGCGCGAATGCGAGTTGAGCAACCTTGATATGCTCCGCCTGACGCTTCTACGGCCGCATCATGTGGTGCTGGGAAAAGCCCTGGCGGGCCTGCGAGGCCTGTCGCCCCTGTTCATCGCCGCACTCGTGCTCCTGCCGCTGGTGGTCTACGGCGAGTATCCCGATCTGGTCCGCAACCATAGCATCGAGATTTGCCTGGTCTCCCTCGGTTCGGCATGCGTGTTTGCGCTGGTGGGAACCAGCCTCGGCATGCTCGCGTCGGTGCTCACCCGGCGCACGGTCGTGTCGGTGCCGCTGGCGTACATTCTGGCCGCCTGCGCCCATTTCCTGTTCTACCTGTCCGTGCGTTTCGTTCTGGATCTCATCTCGTTCTTCTGGTCGCTCTTTGCAGGGCACGGACAGTGGCGGACGGTTTTCGGAAAGATCGACCGATACATCATGTTGTTTTCTCCATTGCTGGGCTTCGTCAACAACGCTGATCGTGCCGGAATGCGGGGCAGTCTTATCACGGGATACTGGCTGACCAACATCGCCATCTGCACCGCATACAGCCTCTGTGCCCTCTGGATTGCCGTCCGGGTGTTCCGGCTCCGATGGGAGAGAACGCAGTCATGATGCTTCCCAGCATGGCCATCATCCGGCGCGATCTGCTTCGGGCGGCCCGGCAGAAGCGGACCTTCGTCTGGGTGGTGGCGCTGGTGGGGATCACCTCGCTGTTCGTGGTCGCGTTCTGGCCCGATCAGGCTTTTTATTACTACCGGGGAAGCCGGGTGTCGCAAGACATTGTCTTTCCGTCGATCATGACGTGGATGTTCGCGGTGATGCTCCTGGTCACGCCGTACGCCGCCACGACCATCGTCCTCGAACGTCAGCGCGAGACCTTCGATCTGGTGCGCACCACCCGCATCCGTCCGCTGGGCTTCGTGTTCGCCCAGCTGTTCAGCGTCCTGGCCCTTCAACTGGTGCTGATTCTGACCACCCTTCCCGTCGTCGCCTCGGTGTATTTTCTGGTAGGTCTCGAGTTGCGCAACCTCATCGTTGCGGTGGGGATGGTTGTGGTTGTGATGGTTTCCTGCGCCGTAGCCGGGCTCTACGCCTCCTCGAAATCGCAGTCGGTTTTGACGGCCCTGGTCCGGGCCTACCTCTATGCGTTCACGGTCATGGGCGGGCCGGTCATCGTCGGCGCGCTGATACTTGAGGTGTTTCGCCTGTACCGCCTTAGGGGTTCTGTTGAGGAAGTGTTTGCCGTGGCCAGCCCGGCGTTCGCGGGCATCGCCTCCGCGGTCGGCGAAGTCGAAATCTTCTACGTTATAGCGTCCGCGCTGATTCAAAGCGTTGTGATCGTGCTCGGCCTGGGGCTGACGTACTCGAACGTTCGGCGGCCGGAGAGGGAGACCAACGGCCTGTGGACATCGGCGCTCTCGCGTCTGCGGCGGCCGTTCGGTCGTGCGCCGGGCCCCGGCGCGCCGGCAATTCGGCGACAGAGGCCCATCGGGGAGTACGCCAATCCGGTCTATGTCAAAGACACGCGTTTTGTGGGCAAGGGTCACCGTTCGCTGCTGTTTGGCCTTAACCTGATGCTCTTCGTGGTGGCGGCCCTGATCGCGGCGCCGGCATTTTTCATCTCGGTCGGCGGCAGCGAGGGCAACCGGGAAGAGGCCCTGGTTACCTGGGTGGTTTTCATGTGGTTCGCCCTGGGGATCCTCGCACCCCTGATGACCGCCACCTCCATCGCGAACGAAGATGAACTGGGAAACCTCGACATGCTGCGCGTCACCCGGATTCGGGCACGAGAGGTGGTGCTCGGCAAGTTTCTGGCCGGATGCCGGCTGCTCTTTCCCGCCCTGGTCGTTCTTGCCGCGCTGTCCCTGGTGCTTGCGCCGCTTGACTATCATCCCCGCATGCCCGGCGGGCTGACCACGGGCTTCGTCTCGGCCTGCCTGGCCGGGTTGCTGGGGCTCAGCATGGGCATTCTCGCGTCCGCTTTCGCGCGCACGTCCACCCGCGCGGCCATCTGGGCCTTTTTCCTGACGGCGTGGATGCTGATCCTGATGTTCCTCGCGGGGGCGCTCTCGTACGAGATGCTCCGGGAACTGCACCTGGCGCCGGGCCGGAACCATGCCCTCAGCAAAGCGGCCTGCGAGACGGTGATGTTCCTCTCGCCTCCGCTGGCCTGGATACGCAACTGGGACGACCATGGGCAGGCTCCCACGCTGGTGACCCCGTATTGGCTGGCAAACACGGCCTTCCATGTGGTATTCAACGGAGTACTTGTCCTGGCCGCGTGCATGAAGTTGACAGCGCGCTGGCCCGCAAACCGGCGGTAGAGTGCAGGAGGAACAGACGTGGCTAGAGGACCAGGCAGCACGATGATCGCCGCGGCGCTCATGCTCGCGTGTCTGGCGGGGTGCGGGCGAGAGGAGAAGCCCGTGGTCGTGGTGTACACGGCGCTCGACGAGATGTTCTCCCGGCCGATTCTCGCCCGGTTCGAAGAACAGACCGGCATCGAAGTCCAGCCCGTATATGACACCGAGGCCAGTAAAACCACCGGGCTCGTCATGCGCATCATCAATGAGGCCGGACGGCCCCGCGCCGACGTCTTCTGGAACAACGAGATCGCCCAGACCATTGTCCTGAAACAGAAGGGGCTTCTGGAGCCCTATGCCTCGCCCGCCGCCGAGGCGATCCCGGCGCCGTACAAAGACCCCGAGCACTATTGGACCGGTTTCGCCGCGCGCGGACGGGTCATCATCTACAACACCGACCTCGTGGACGAGCCGCCGGCCTCAATCCTGGATTACCTGGACCCGAAATGGAAGGGGAGAGCGGCGATCGCCAAGCCCCTGTTCGGCACGAC
>LSQX01016544.1_pt5 | contig 22653 bp, 19 predicted proteins | sample 654561 | NCBI WGS metagenome assembly LSQX01 (sample SAMN04489861, study PRJNA283612) | anaerobic digester metagenome | isolation source: 4 biogas reactors fed with cattle manure at either 37C or 55C with and... | place: Denmark: Kongens Lyngby | collected 2014
GGTCATAAGAATTTCTAATGAGGTTGAGGATATCTCCGCCAAAGAAAAGAAATAGGTTGAGCAGGCTAAAGATCAGGCTAACACGATCCGGCCACCTTCCATTAATAAACATATAGATGAAGAGCAGCGCATTGAAAAGAGCGAGCCACTTCATCTTGATGGGAAGAACGAAAAAGAGCAGCATTTCTTGCTCTGGGTAAATCAGCGCATAAGCAAAAAACATAGACATAAATAGATAATAGTTCGTACCTACTTGTGTAAGGAGGGCTGCAAGAAGAGCACCTGCTGCACCAATCACAAAATAAAGGAAAAAGCGTCGCTGTCCCCATTTATTCTCTAAAGCTGTACCGATGAAATAATAAAAATATAAGTGAAGAAGTGCATAAAGAGGGCTTTGAGCCGGAGGAACAATCAGGAAACTCAGAAGTCTCCACACCTCACCCTTATATACCCAAGGCATATAAAGTGATAGTAAGCTGATTAGACCAAAACTTGGGAAGAACAGCTGAAGGGCATAAACACCTGCCATAGTTAAGATGATGTATTTAAAGAAAGGCTGAATCTGCAGACGATAGAGCTTTCTTTCCAAACGGTTAATGATTTTCATTCACGTACCTCACTTGATTATTTACAAGTCATATCTATTTTACTATTTACACTCTGCAGCGTCAAGATTAGCATAATAACACCAATGTAAAATTATGCTTGACAACTGCATAAATATGCAATAAACTATTATTGAACTTATAAAAGGAGAGAAATTATGAAAAAGTTATTGGTTGTTGTTCTGGCTGTTTTGATGGCATTATCGCTTGTTGCTTCGGGTGAAGAGTTGATTGTAGGTACAAACGCTGAATTCCCTCCCTTTGAATATATTGCAGATGACGGCAGTATTCAGGGCTTTGATATTGAGCTGATCCAGTCTATTCTCGACATGGCAAACATACAGTATAAGGTCGAGTCGATGGAGTTTGACGCGCTGCCGGCTGCATTGAATGCAGGTCAGATCAATATTGCCATCGCGGCACTAACGATCAGCGAAGAAAAGGGGACCAGTGTTCTGTTCTCAGAGCCTTACTTCAGCGCCACGCAAAAGCTGATTGTGCTTGTAGATTCTAAAATAGCTATTGAAGCAGATATTTTGCCTGGGATGAAGGTTGGCGTACAGTTGGGGACAACAGGTGATATTTATGTAACCGACAATATGGAAGGTGTAGTTTGCGAACGTTACAGCAAAGCACTTGATGCTATCCTTGATCTAAAAAATGGACGCCTTGATGCGGTGATGGTTGATTCTGCACCCGCGATGGTATTTGAAAAAGAAGTTGCCGGCATTAAAGTGCTTGATGAAAACCTGTCCGATGAGCAGTATGGCATTGCTGTCCAATTAGGTGATACAGATTTAATGCAAATCATCAATGAAGGATTAAAAACTTTGCAGGAAAACGGCGGCTTTGAAGAAATCTACGGCAAATATTTCGATATCATAGAGTAATAAATTTTCATTGAGGCCGCAGACAGTTTTGTTTGCGGCCTCATTGAACACTTTTTAGGAGTTTATTTTGAAAGAATTTTTGGCAAAACTTGCAGCTGATTTTAACACAAACTTGGTGGTAGGGGATCGCTATCTGATGCTGCTCAACGGTTTGAGCACAACGGTTGTGATTGCATTTGGCGCGGCAATCCTGGGTACAGTACTGGGTACGATCATTGCCCTGATGCGTTTGTCAGATTGGAATCCAATCAAAAGGGTTTATCCTTTACGCATTCTTTCGACTGCTTTTGTTGATATTATTCGCGGTACACCGGTGGTCGTACAGTTGATGATCATGTATTATATCATTTTGTCATCAACCAATATTAGCCGGGAGATGATTGCTTTAATAAGTTTTGGTATTAACTCTGCTGCTTACGTATCCGAAATGGTTCGCAGCGGGATTTTAGCAGTCGAAAAAGGACAGACCGAAGCCGGCAGGTCTTTGGGATTATCCCATTTGCAAACTTTGTTTTTGATTGTATTGCCTCAGAGTATCCAGATTATTCTGCCGAATTTGTTTAATGAATTCATCATGCTGTTAAAAGAAACATCAGTTGTCGGTTTTATTGGCTTGATGGATTTAACTAAGGCAGGCGATTTTATACGCAGCAGAACATATTCGGCATTCTTTCCGTTAATTACTGTCGCAGTTATCTATTTTCTGTTAATAACAATTTTAACACGTATATTCGCTCTGGGAGAAAAGAAGATCAGAGCTCGGAGTTAGAAAAAGAGAGCGTATAGAGCTCTCTTAATCATAAAATCGTATGAAGTTATTCTTTTTATAAAACTTACTTGTCTTCTAAAACAGTAGTTTCAGCAGTACCCTGCGAAACCACATCATCAGCTTCCTGAACGGAACCGGATGATTTTTTTTGTATGTCGTTCTTCTTGGATGACTTATCATCTTGCGGACGAGCCTGCTTAACCGCAGCGGGGGGTGTTATGCGCTGTACCAAGGTACCAAGGAACTCTTTATATTCGTAACCATCTGATCCTTTTGGGATACGAACTTTCACATTTTCTTTTAATGCATTGACATCAACCACTGTTCCGCGGCCATCAGGTGTCATGACATCACGCCCAATATGGGGGAGCAGCTTGCGCGCCCGCTCATATTGATCCTGTTCATACTTGAGGCAGCACATCAACCGGCCGCACACACCGGATATCTTAGTTGGGTTCAGTGACAAGCTCTGTTCCTTTGCCATCTTGATGGAGACGGGCTCAAAGTCACCTAAGAACTCAGAACAGCACAAGAGGCGGCCGCAAGAGCCCACCCCGCCAAGCATTTTCGCCTCATCACGAACACCGATTTGTTTGAGTTCAATTCTGGTCATAAATGTTGCAGCTAAATCTTTGACCAGCATACGAAAGTCAACCCTTCCGCCTGAGGTGAAATATGCTGTCAATTTGTTGCGGTCAAAAGTATATTCAACTTTTACCAATTTCATGTCAAGCTTATGTTCGGCTATCTTTTGATGGCAAACCTCATAAACGTCTTTTTCATTTTCGAGATTGGTTTGATGCTGCTGTGTATCATCAGGTGTGGCGACCCTGATCACTGGCTTTAGAGGAGCTGTCATGTCTTCTTCATTAATCTTTTGAACGCCCATGATGCACTGTGCATACTCTATTCCACGCATTGTCTCCACGATGACAGGGTCCCCGGCTACAGGCCATAATGTTCCCGGATCAAAATAATATAATTTACCGGCGTTTTTAAAACGTACGCCTACGACCATTGACATTGATAAATCTCCTTTGTGATTGAAAATAACAATCTGTCTGCGATTGATTGCCAGCCGACATTGCTGGTCTTGTACTTTCGGGCTTCAAAAACAGATTCGAGGACTGTTTTCATGGCTTTGTCGGACGCACCGGACCAAGGACTCTGGCTGCTATCCTGGCTGTGTAAATACTTTTGGTGAAGCACGGCTTGAGCTTCCTGTTCAAGAAAATTAAGCAAAAGTTCAGCACTGTCTCTGGCATCTTTTAAGGCCAGTGAGGCAGCTGGTATATCTGACACAGTCCTAACTTTAAAAAAACTATTTTGTGCCAGATCTTTGGCATTCCAATATTTTTGATCATCTTCCAGGTTCAGGGCCAGGCCGGGCCTTCCATGTGATAATTGGCTTAACTCTGATGCACGGGAGGGCGTGATGTTATTGTGAATCAATAGTTCTTTCACCTGTTCTTGCGACCAGGGAAGAAGTCTGATTAAGCGGCAGCGTGAGATGATCGTAGGCAAGACAAGACGCTCATTGCTGCTAGTCAGTATATAGTAATCGCTGCTTTGAGGTTCTTCAAGCGATTTGAGCAGGGCGTTTTGCGCCTGAATTGTCATTGTCTCTATATTAATGATTACGATCACGCGTCTGCCCGATTCCTGGGGATTGAGAGACAAGGCGCTGAGCAAACTGCGCAGCTGCTCTATTTTAATCGACTTTGACCCTTCTTGAGCCTGCAGATAAAGCAAATTTGGGTGCTGTCTTTTTTGACTTTGCACACAAGCGCTGCATTTAGAACAAGGCTTGAGAGCCTTAGTGGAAGAACAAAGTAATATCTGAGCCAAATATCCAGCAAATTCTTCTTTCAATATACCAGATAAGCCACTTAAAAGAAGCGCCTGGGGCGCCTGTCCCTTTTTATAATCATTAATTAAGCGGCTATGCACCTGACTTAAATCATTAAATATAATACGCTGCGTCACAAGCTTCCTTCAGAACTTACTTTTGATGACTTACATTTTCAAAAACTGATCCACCGACAAAACAAAGACTGTCGCGCCGCCTACGGTAACTTCAATGGGATATGGAGCATACATGCCCGTTGCGCCCCCTATGGTTACAGGTGAAGTCGCAATCTGTTTGCGGCTCTTACATACCTTTTTAATGATTTCCATACAAGCATCAAACTTGTCATCATCAACACCAACCAATAGTGTAGTATTTCCAGCTCGTAAAAAACCGCCTGTAGTTGCAAGTTTAGTTACGCTGAAGCCTTCATTCATCAGTTCACTGATTAAATGGGAGGCATCTTCATCCTGAACTATGGCGATAATTAATTTCATCATATTTCTATCTCCTTCTCAGATGCGTTTAGCACAGTTCTTGCATATAAAAATTATAGCACAATTAGATTGAAAAGCACAAGTATGATGAAGCAAACACTCAGTATCCCCTTGCTTTTGCTTGTCAATTGTGGCCTGCTATGCTAATATGATATTGTTATTTTGCGAGTGAATCGCAGGTAAACTCCTTGTAAGGGATACTGGATAGTGCAATTAATTCATCTGTTTGTCGATGCCACGGGCGGCGATCATGCTCCTGAAGCTCCGGTTAAGGGAAGTATTGACGCTTTGCGCCGTGATCCTAACCTTAAAATATCGATTGCCGGTATTTTAGACGAGATCCAGCCGCACCTTTTAGGTGCTGACGATGTGATGGACCGCATCACATTAATAGACGCGCCTGACTTAATCAGCAATCACGATGCGCCGGCGATGGCTATCAGGCAAAAGAAAAAATCTCCCATTGTTATGGGCATGCTGTCTGTCAGGCAAGGTGAGACAGATGGCTTTGTGTCCGCTGGGTCAACAGGTGCGGTACTCGTAGGCGGGATGCTGCGCTTGGGCCGTATTCCGGGCATTGAAAGGCCGGCGTTAGCGCCATTATTGCCTAATGGCAAAGGCCATTTTCTTTTGATTGATTGCGGTGCCAATGTCGACTGCAAACCTGAATACCTGCAGCAATTTGGCGTGATGGGCAATGCCTATATGCAGCAGATCAAACAAATGCCTTCCCCCCGCATTGGGTTAATTAATGTAGGGGAAGAAGTTGAAAAAGGGAATCAGCTCACCAAAGACACCTTTCCTCTTATGCAGGAGTCGAAATTCAATTTTGTTGGCAATGTAGAAGCCCGTTATATTACTGCCGATAAGGCTGATGTGCTCGTATGTGACGGTTTTGACGGAAATATCATTCTAAAGTTTATGGAAGGTGTAGCCTCCACGATTCTTGGAATGGTAAAAGAAGAGTTGTTGGCAGATACGCGCTCAAAAATTGGCGGATTGCTCGCGAAACCGGCCTTTAGAAGAGTAAAAAAAGCAATGGATTATACTGAAATTGGCGGTGCACCGCTGTTAGGCGTGCAAGGAGCTGTCGTAAAAGCACATGGCAGCTGCAATGCCTATGCTTTCGCCTCTGCAATACGTCAGGCATCTACCATGGTGCGAACAAAAGTAGCCACCAACATCATGAGTCAAATATAAATATATTAATATCGGAGGATATATCATGGTTTTTGAAGAATTAGCTTCAATGATAGCAAATCAGCTTAAAGCTGCACCGGAGACAGTAACACGTGAGGCTCGCCTGGTCGAGGATTTGGGCGCGGACAGCGCTAACGTTATGGTTTTAATCATGGATATTGAAGACCGTTACAATATGCAGGTTGAAGACAGCGCGATTACCAGCCTGAAGACTGTCGGCGATGTAGTTGACTATATTCAGTCTCAGACGGAATAAACCTGTTAATATCCGGCTGCTGCTCTGTTTTGCAGCGGCCGTTTTTTATGTGGAGGCTATGTATGCCTGAGTATTGCGATTTGATGAGTTCAATCGGCTTTGTCTTTGAAAAAGAGAGCAGTATAAAGCTGGCAATGACTCACCCCTCTTTTGCAGCAAAAAACAATCAAAGGCTTGAATTTTTGGGCGATGCAGTCCTTGAACTATGTATCAGTGACTTAATTTTTTCAACACTCCCCAAAATGAATGAAGGCCAACTAACTGCACTGCGTGCGTCTTTTGTCTGTGAAGACGCTTTATTTACCATTGCGGAGTTTCTGCATCTTGACAAGTACATCCTCATGAGCCCGCCTCTTCAAAAAGATACACGAGGGCGCAAAAGCATCCTGGCCGACGCGGTAGAGGCTTTGCTGGCGGCTGTATACATTGAAGGCGGTTTTTTGGCAGCTTTGGGTGTAGTGAGCCGACTCTGGGACAATGAAATAATGTCAAAATCATTTCACCCCAATAGCAAAAGTGCATTACAGGAATTATTGCAGGCAAATCATCTGACAGAACCTCAATACCTTACATTGCTCGAACAGGGACCGCCCCACAAACGCAGGTTTACGGTTGCGGTGCTCTCCCAGGGGAAAGAACTTGCCCGCGCACAGGGGAAAAGCAAAAAAGAAGCACAGCAGCAGGCTGCTGAATTAGCACTTGAGCAATTGCAGGGAAGGATAAAACCAGATGAAGCTTAGCCGTGTGGAGATACATGGTTTTAAATCCTTCGCTCAGCGTACAGAGCTTAATTTTGATAAAGGCATAACAGGAATTGTTGGACCTAATGGGTCAGGCAAAAGCAATATAGCCGATGCAGTCAGATGGGTACTGGGTGAACAGAGCGCTAAAATACTTCGCGGCTCTAAAATGGAAGATGTTATCTTTAACGGAACACAAACAAGAAAACCACTTCCCTACTGTGAGGTTTCTTTACAGTTCGATAATGAAGACCGCGCCTTGAATTCTCCCTATTCTGAAGTTCTTGTCACCAGAAGAGTTTATCGAAATGGTGAAGGTGAATACTTTTTAAACCGCAGCAATTGCCGGCTGCGGGACATTTTAGAGCTTTTTCGAGATACCGGAATTGGCAAAGAAGGCTATTCCATTATCGGACAGGGCCGTATTGAGGAAATATTATCCACAAAAGGAGAAGAGCGGCGTGAAGTTTTTGAAGAAGCTGCGGGAATCGTTACTTTTCGAGTCAGAAAAGAACAGGCAGAAAGAAAACTTGACAAAACTCGAGAAAACCTTAACAGAGTTAACGATATAATTGACGAAATCAGCGCAAGAATAGAACCACTGGCATCACAGGCCAAGACTGCTCAAGAGTTTTTATCTTTATCCAAGCACCTGCGCCAACTGGAAGTGGATTCTTACCTGATTCGTCACGATAAATTATACAAACGGCTCAGTAGCTTAAAAGAATTGACCGATGGATTGGAAGCAGCAATCCAATCTCATGATATTCAATTAAAAGAATTGACTCAGCTTCGAATTTCGCAAGAAAGTATGCTCGAATTGCTCGAAGAGCAGGACAAGGAAGCAAAAGACGCATTTAATCAGGCACAAGAAAACCGCCATAACAGCGAGCAAGAAATCCAGACGCATCAAAACAAGCTTGCTGCTTTAGAGCTCGAGGTGATTAGGCTTGCTGAGCAGCTAAAAGAAGATGAAGACAGTATAATCGACCTGCGGCTATTGTTCTCTCAAAATGAAAACGAACGTTTAGCCCGTCTTGAGCAGCAAAAAGACGCAGAAATTAAGCTCAAGCTGGATGAAGAACATTTAGCTGCTTTGCTGCATGAGGCAGACGAAGCCGAAGAAAACCTTGATATTCATAAAGGAAAAATTATTACAGCACTCACACAGATGAGTGATGCAAAAACCATGCAGGCAAGGCAGCAAACCATGCTGGCACAAATGCAGGAGAGAATTAAAGAAATCATCCAGCAAAAAGATAGCATGATGGAACAAAAAGATAAGCTTCATGTACAAGTAGAAAACTCACAAACACTGCTGACAGAAACTGACAACCATCTCACTGTCTTGATTGAAGATGCCCTATCAATAGAAAACAAAATTAACCTGGCAAAAAGCAGACTAAATGCTGCGATTATCAGTCTGCAGGAGATTGCCAACCAGGTTCAGACTGCTCAAAATAGGCTGAAATTATTGGAAGACTTAACCAGAGAGTATGAAGGATACAATCAAGCCGTTAAAAAAGCACTGCAGTATGCAGCCGGCAACCCCAAAGTATATGGCGTCGTTGCACAGCTCATCATTGTGCCCAAAGAATATGAGACAGCTCTTGATATGATTCTTGGCGGTACTTTACAGCATATTGTGACGGATGATGAGCACACGGCCAAGAATTTGATAGATTACCTGCGTAATAATAGACTTGGCCGGACCACTTTCTTGCCGATTTCGGCCATCAAAGGCAGAACGCTGAATTACGCAGAGAAACAGCTGCTGAGTCAGCCCGGCTGCATTGGAATTGCAAGCGAGCTTATACAGTATGATGAAAAATTAAGCGGCATTATTGAGAGTATTTTGGGCAGAACCGTTCTTGTTACCACTATCGATGCCGGTATCGCTTTGTCCAAGAAATCAAAACAATCTTTTAATGTGGTAACACTGGCAGGGGATGTGCTGAGAGCCGGCGGCGCTATGACCGGCGGTACTTCACAATCCAGGGTCAGCAGTTTGTTAGGGCGCGAACGTGAGATCATGGAATTAAAAGGGTTTATCAATTCAAGTCAGGGACAATTATCTCAGGCTAAGGATGAAAAAGAAAAAGCAAATCAGAACCTTTTGGATTTAACGTTGCTTGGTGATGAAAGTGCACATGCCGTTAATCAGCAAAAAATAGTTTTTGCGCGTCAGCAGGAACGCTGTGACAACGCACAAAATGAACTGGAAACAGCGCTTAAACGTCTTGTTGACATGCAAGGCGCCATGATACAGCTTGAAGAAGCGATAGCAGAAACCCAGACGGATTTAAGCACTGTCAAGCTCCTGGCTGACACTGAGGCAGTTGACCAGCAGTCTCTAGAAAATGAAACTAATGACCTTCAAAGTTTGCTTTTGATTGCCAGAAAGAAAGTTGAACAGCAGCGAGAAAAGCTTTCTTCCTCCCAGCAGCTGTGTAACAATCTCGCGCATAAGTTCGATCTCGTGTCTCGTGATAAATCCAGGGTAGAAAAAGAGATTAACCATCTTAGTACAAGTACACAAAGAATTGCTTTGGACATAAAACGTTTCAATGATAACATTTTGCTGAAAGAACAAACAATTAAGGAACTCAGCTTGTCGCTGCTTGATTCTTCATCTCTTGTTACACAGGCAAAGGATAAATGGGACGATGTCGCCAAGAGAAGAATACAAACCCAGGCGCAGCAAAAGGTTAACATCAATGGAATTGAGCAATTGCATGAAAGTATAGCTCAGGACAAGGAAAAGCTCCATCGGAATGAACTTATTCTCGCACGTACGGAAAACGAACTCCAGAACTTGAGCGATTATATTTTTAACAGCTATGAGCTTACTTATGCATTGGCACAGGAACAGCGAAGCGAAGAAAAAGTAGATTTGCCCCGGACTGAACTAGAAATTAAGAAAATTAAACAGCGAATCAGAGATATGGGCAGCATCAATGTCGGAGCTGTAGAAGAGTATGCTCTTACGCGCGAGCGATATGATAATTTGATCCATCAGCGCAACGACGCCCAGCAGGCAGAACAGGATTTACTCGACTTAATTGACCAGCTTCTTGGAAAAATGGAAATACAGTTCGTGGCAGAGTTCAAGAAGCTGAACGATTTTTTCACAGAAACTTTTGTTCGTTTGTTTGGTGGGGGAAAAGCAGAGCTCATATTGTCGGATATTTCAAAACCGCTTAGCTGTGAAATAGAAGTAGCAGCTCAGCCACCGGGAAAGAAACTTCAGATGCTCAGTTTGCTCTCCGGCGGTGAGCGTGCTTTGACAGCCATTGCCATCCTTTTTGCAATGCTTAAACTTAAACCGACTCCTTTTTGTATTTTGGATGAAATTGAAGCTGCGCTGGATGAGGCTAACATCAATAATTTCGCTGATTATTTGTCTGAATATGCCCAGTCGACGCAGTTTATCATCATTACACATCGAAAGGGAACAATGGCGTGCTGCGATGCGCTTTATGGTGTAGCGATGGAAGAAAAAGGAATATCGAGCATGGTATCAGTGAACCTGCAGCAATACACAGCTTCATAGGGGAGGATTATTATGAGCTTTTTTCAAAGATTAAAAGTCGGTTTGTCCAAAACAAGAGGTAACTTTACTACAAAGATTGATGAGCTTGTCGAGAATACCCAGGTTATTGATGAAGATTTTTATGAGGAATTGACAGATATCCTCATACTCGCAGACACAGGTGTTCGTTCATCTGAAATAATCATCGATAAATTGAAAGAACAAGTCAAGGATAAGCACATTAAAACAGGCCAGGAGGCCCGTGAAGTATTCAAACAAATCATTGTAGATGAGGTGAAGGTTTCCCGTCCGCCGCTGCAATGGCCCATGGTGATGCTGGTGGTCGGAGTCAACGGCGTAGGGAAAACAACAACCGTTGGGAAACTCGCTCTCAGGTTTCAGGAAATTGGCCGCACAGTCATACTAGCCGCTGCCGATACATTCCGCGCAGCCGCAGATGATCAACTGCGCGTATGGTCTGAGCGAGCAAAAGTACCCATGATAAGCCAAAGCATGGGAAGTGACCCGGCGGCGGTTGTATTTGATGCTGTCCAAGCAGCAAAAGCAAGAAAGACTGACCTGTTAATTGTAGATACTGCGGGAAGGCTCCATAACAAGAAGAATCTAATGGATGAATTAGGCAAAATTCGTCGCATCATTGACAAGGAATATCCCCAGGCTGCTGTTCGCAGCATGCTGATTTTAGACGCCACAACAGGCCAAAACGGGCTGGAACAAGCCAAGCAGTTTAAACAGGCAGCCGAAATCAATGGTATTATTCTTACGAAACTCGATGGCACAGCAAAAGGCGGCATTGTCATTGCAATACAGCAGGAGCTTCAGATCCCGGTTTGGTATATTGGGGTAGGCGAAGGCATTGATGATTTGCAGGCTTTTGATGCAAAAGAGTTTGTCGAGGCGCTTTTCTAAGCTTCAGCGTGCAGATATCTATTATAAAATAAACAGAATGTCTGTTTCCAAGTATTTTGCATAAAACGAATGGCCTGCAAGCTGCAAGCCATTCGTTTTACCAATAAGACCGTTTGTTTATGAGCCTACAGGGAAGTTACCTTCAAACAGCACTCTTTGTGTCGATGGACCAGCGACGCCATCTTGGGATAAGCCGTTGTCCGCTTGAAAACGTGTGACAGCATCTATGGTTCCTGTACCGTATTTCCCATCAACATCGCCTCTGTAATAACCTTTGGTGCGCAGGCCCTGCTGAAGGTTGGTCACCAATGTGCCCATGTTGCCCGGCCTTAATGTAACGTAATTGCCGTCAGGTGAGGGCGTAACATTAGTAAATACTGTGATGGGTGTGTACTGAGGCAGCGGCGTTATCTGCTGGCCCGGTCTCTGTGTGAACGAGGAATAATCTGCTCTTTTGGCATTGTTGCTATTGAGTAGGTTGAGGGTGGTGTCGCCTGCTTTGCCATCGACATTGAGACGGTTAGTAGATTGGAAACTTCGAACCGCAGCCTCTGTGGATGCGCCAAAGTCACCATCAATTGCACCGATATAATAGCCCAGATCTTTCAAGCGCCTCTGCATGGCACGCACAGCATCAGAGTTTTTATCTCCAATTTTTAGTGTTATGCCAACTGCTCCTGCAATGGAGCTTGTGCCTTTTGCAGAACTAGAATAAAGCTTATTTAAAGTGAGAGGCCCTGCTTTGCCGTCATAATAGGAAACATTGCGTTTTTGGAAAGCAATCACGGCCGCCTCGGTTGCCTCATTGAACACTCCTGTCGGGCTTCCTGCGAGGTATCCAAGCGCTATTAAGCGGCTCTGCATGCGGCGAACATCTGCGCCGCGTGAGCCAAGCTCAAGTATAATGTTTTCATTGATTTGCGGGGTAGCAGTAGCCTTGGGAGGTACCTGGGTAGGCTTAGGGGTTAAAGGTGCCCGAACCGCATTGCGGGAGCTTAATTTAGCTAATGTCGCTGGGCCGGCCATCCCATCAGCCAATAAGCCATTGCGATTTTGAAAGCTAATTAACGCACGTTTAGTTCCATCTCCAAAGTCACCATCTACTGTGCGCATATATCCTAAATCACGTAATTTAGCCTGTAAGTTTCGCACTTCTATCCCAGTGCTGCCCAGTTTTAGTACAAGCGGAGCAGCTGTAGCCTGAGGTACAAGCGTAGGGGTGAGCGTAGGAAGCTGGGTAGCAATGCCGGGAGTAAAAGGCATGGGTGTCAGTGTCACCAAACCCGGAATTCCCCCGGTAGGGAAATCGATACCGGGAAATATAATCTCGCCAGAAGGTTGGGGCGTTGTGACCAAATCTATCTGGGGAGTACCGGTCAAGTCAATCGGCGCAATTGTTGCCAGAACATCCCAGGGAAGATCGCCATTGTAACCCGCTCCTGCTGTACTGTTTTTATCGGTAGAATCAGGATTGGAAACACAGCCACCAAGGAGTGTGACCATAGCCAAAATACTCAGCAGAACTGTCAGTTTCTTTTTTCTAAATGGTTTCATATGATTCCATCCCTTACATTACTCAAAATTACGGTGTTTCTCTCTTAAATACAACGATCAGACACGCCATCATCTTGCATGGTTTTGTCAGGTTAATCAAAGAATTGTCCTTCTTGTGTCTTAGTTATAGCATATCATAATTATGTTAAGCATTCAATCAAAATTGTAACAAACAAAGACAATAGCAGTATTATCCACACTTTTTTGTTACTGATATTTTGCTCATTCAAAAATGTTATTATATTGATGTATAGGGAATAAATAAAATATAAGAAGAATTAAACATTAAAGAAGGTGTTTAGTGAGAAGTTCATTGCATTTCAATTGAATTGGAAGTATAATGCAGTTGCTTCCGGGCAAAATAGTCTGTGAGGAGCTTTTTTATTAGTTTTACAGATTTTTGCTCTTTGATTATGAAGAAATAGTTCAAGTGATTTGAACATATTAAAGATAGGAGTAATACCCATGACTCAAAAACAACACGAACACAGTAACAAACCTGTTGTCTCAACAGAAGGAATGCGCAAATTGGAAGAAAAGTTTCAATACCTCACCACGATTCGCCGTGCTGAAGTAGCGGAAATGATATCGGTAGCGCGGGGTTTTGGCGACTTAAGCGAAAATGCTGAGTATGATGAGGCAAAGAACGAACAGTCTCGTTTGGAAGCCCAGATTATTGAGATTGAAAACACCATCCGGACTGCTATCATTATTGATGAAAGCAAAGTTTCAACCGACCGAGTAAACATCGGTACCACTGTGCGCATTTTGGATAAGGAAACTAAAGAGGAAGAAGTATACACCATCGTGGGTGCCCGCGAAAGTGACCCCATGAGCAACAGAATATCCAACGAAAGCCCTTTAGGAGCCGCCCTGCTTGGTAAAAAGAAAGGGCAGGTTGTGAAGGTTAATGTACCTGTTGGCATTATTGAAGTGAAAATTATAGATATTCATCGCTGATTGATAGGAGATTATGCATGCCTGACTTAACACCTTCGGTCCAGAGTGAAGTAAGCTTTTCTGAACAGGAACAAATCCGCCGCGATAAACTGATGGCTTTAATCGATCTTGGTCAAAGCCCTTATTTATTAACCAGTTATGATGTAACACATTCTGCCATGCAAATTGCTGAAAATTATGATGAGCTGGCTGAAAAAGATGTGAGTATTGCAGGACGGGTGATGAGCCGGCGCCTTATGGGCAAAGCATCATTCGCTCATATGAGAGATTCGACCGGTGACATTCAGCTGTATATTAAACGCGACGACGTAGGTGAAGAGGCTTACCAAGCATTTAAAAACAGCGACCTTGGAGACATATTGGGCATCAAGGGATATGTATTTAAAACGCGTACCGGTGAAGTATCGATCCATGTAAGGGAAATCCTGCTTTTAACCAAGTGCCTCAAGCCCTTGCCAGAAAAATGGCATGGCCTGCAAGATGCTGATTTGCGTTATCGGCAGAGATACCTTGATATGATTGTTAACCCGCTCGTTAAGGATACTTTTATTAAGCGGAGCCGTATCATTACTGCTATTCGTACGTTTATGGATGAACGCGGTTATTTGGAAGTGGATACGCCAATTTTGCATGTCCTTGAAACTGGTTCTGCCGCACGCCCTTTCCAAACACATCATAATACTCTTGATATCAGTATGTTTTTGCGCGTTGAAACCGAACTATATTTAAAGCGCTTGATAGTTGGCGGTTTTGATAAAGTATATGAAATTGGCCGTATCTTCCGCAATGAAGGAATGGACACGAGGCATAACCCTGAGTTTACCACCATTGAACTCTATGAAGCATATGCTGATTATAACGTTATGATGGATTTAGCAGAAGAGTTATTATCTTATGTTGCCAAAACGGTATGCGGAGGCGAGATCGTTAACTTCCAGGGGCTGGAAATTAACCTTGGCGCACCATTTGTGCGCATGCCCATGGCTGATGCTGTTAAGCAGTATTCAGGTATCGACTTTTTCGCCTGGGAAACTGATGAACAGGCACGCGCTTGTTTGGATGAGCTGCATATTCACTATGACAAAGGTGCTACACGAGGAGATTGTCTGCCGATTCTTTTTGATGAATATGTTGAAAAGAATTTGATTCAGCCTACTTTTATTACAGATTATCCTGTCGAAAACTCACCTTTGGCCAAACGCAAAGCTGATGAGCCCCGTTTAACTGAACGGTTTGAGCTTTTTATCAATGGTGTCGAATACGGCAATGCGTTTAGTGAACTAAATGACCCGATTGATCAAAAAGAGAGATTCATCCGACAGGTAAAAGAGAGGGAAGCTCTTGGCGGAAAAAACGCCAAAGTAGACGAAGATTTTGTGAATGCACTTGAATATGGCATGCCGCCAACAGGCGGAATGGGCATAGGCATCGATCGCCTCATCATGCTGCTAACCGACAGTGCCTCCATTCGTGATGTCCTGCTGTTTCCTACGATGAAGCCTGTTGATTAACTAAGAGGTGACTGCGTGATATTAAAGACACCTATTAATAAAGCCATCCTGAAACATCATTTTGCATATAACCTTTGGAAGTATATTTTGTTGGTTATTTTATCTATATTTCTTGTAGATATTCTCTATTCTACAACCGCTTACCGTTCACCGGAAGATAAGCGTATAGATATATATATTCAAGGTGCCATTGCAAATCAAAATGATATTGATGAATTATTCGAACAGATGAGAACTGATCTCTTACCGGAAGTCGAGATCATTCGTTCTGCTTTTTTATTGTCCGGTTCGCAGGATGATATGTATGCGGCACAGCAGCTGACCACCTACTTAGCAGTTGGTGAAGGTGACTTGTATTTGCTTCAGGCTGAAGACTTTAAGCGTTATGCCGCACAAGGTGTCTTTATTGATCTGAGCCAGGCTATTAACGACGGAGCCTTAAAAGTTGAAGGCATTGATCTGTCTAGCGGCTATGTAGCGGTTCAGGATTATGATGTTGAAAAAGATATAATGGTTAGCGGCGGTGCAAAACGTCTGTATGGCATTCCCGCCTCAAGCCTAGATGGTCTTTTAAGCGAGTTTGGCATTATTAATCAGGATCTTTATATTTCCGTGACTGTATTTAACGGGAACGATGACAATGTCCTGCGGTTCCTAAATGAATTGATCAAGCTTACCCGCGAGCAAACCCCTGAAAACCAAGAAATTGGTGAAGGGAAGAATCCATGAAATATGACGCTGTTGTTTTTGATTTTGATGGAACATTAACCGACTCTGCTCCGGGCATTTTGAATTGCCTGCATTTTGCACTTAACAACCTCAATTTTGAAGTCCCGCACGACAGTATACTCCGCAAATTTTTAGGGCCACCTTTGGTAGATTCTTTTATACGTTATTGCGGCATGAGCAAAGAAGCTGCCATTGAGGCAACTGCAGAGTACAGAATTAGGTATTTAACAAAAGGCTCGAAAGAAAATTTGGTTTATCCCGGAATAAGAGAACTATTGTTCGCGTTGCGTCAAGAAGTGTCTTATATGGCAATCGCAACGGGAAAGCCTCAAAATTCATCTGAGATGATTTTGGAACATTTTTCTCTCGACCATTATTTTGATAAAGTTGTCGGACCTAATGAAGACGACCATTTTGCCGATAAATCCAAACTTATTCAACAAGCATTGAATGGAGACAGGGGACATACCGTCATGGTTGGGGACAGAGCATCTGACATCGCAGCTGCTCACGAACTTGGTATTGACAGCATTGCAGTCCTGTATGGGTATGGAAGCAAGGATGAACTTTTAGAAGCTAAGCCTAAGTATATTGCAGAATCTGTTGATGATCTTTATGCTCTTCTTGGCATTAAAAGAATCGATAACCGAGTTGGTTATTTTATCAGCCTGGAAGGCAACGACGGCTGCGGAAAATCAACCCAGGCTATCTTATTGAATGAATACCTTCAATCCTGCGGTTATGATATTGTCAAAACCCGTGAACCGGGTGGCAGCGAGGTCGCCGAAAAAATTCGCAGCCTTCTGCTTGACCGGGATAACATGGGGATGCAAGATATGACAGAGGCGCTGCTTTTGGCTGCAGCCCGAGCTCAGCATGTGCGGGATGTGATAAAACCTTCCCTTAGTGCCGGAAAAATCGTTTTAAGTGATCGTTACGTCGATTCCAGCGTTGCCTACCAAGGAGCTGGACGGATGCTGGGGATGGATGTAGTTTCACAAATAAATGCTCCTGCCATTGACGGATGCCTCCCGAATCTGACTTTAATGCTCCAAATTGATTCGTACACAGCACTTCGGCGCCGGGAGAGTGCGAGCGAAACAGACCGCATTGAAATGATGAGCGACAGCTTCCATGCCCGGGTGGAAGAAGGCTATAGGAAGTTAGCCAAGCTTTATCCGCAGCGCATTGTAACAATCGATGCACAGGGCGAAATTGAACAGATTGCCCAGCGCATCATTTCTGTGGTGAACCAAAAGTTTAAATTGGCTGGGATGCCCTGATGCGTGTGGTCGTTGGGATGTCCGGCGGTGTAGATTCGGCTGTTTCTGCGCTCTTGTTAAAACAGCAAGGTCATGATGTCATAGGTGTATTCATGAATAACTGGGAAGATGAAAACGATGACGGCGTTTGTACAGCAGAGTCTGATTGGGCTGATGTACGAAACTGCTGTGATGTGATTGGTATCCCATACTATGCTGTGAATTTTTCTAAAGAATATCAGGATAGGGTATTTAAACTTTTTTTAGATGAATACCAAAAAGGCAGGACACCTAATCCGGATGTTCTATGCAACAGAGAAATTAAGTTCAAAGCTTTTCTTGATTTTGCCATGCAGTTAGATGCTGATAAGATAGCAACCGGGCATTTTGTTTCAACCGACGAAGAAGGGCATTTAATAAAAGGTAAAGATCTACAAAAAGAACAAAGCTATTTTTTATATATGTTAAAAGACTTTCAATTGAAAAAGTCTCTTTTTCCTGTTGGTAAACTCACAAAAAAAGAGGTTCGCGAAATCGCTCTCTTAAATGAATTGCCAGTTAGCAGCAAAAAAGATTCTACAGGCATCTGCTTTATCGGAGAACGTAATTTCCGTACGTTTTTACAAAGCTATCTGCCGGCAAACCCGGGCCTTATGCGCACTGAACAAGGTGAGGTGCTAGGGAAGCATATAGGCCTGATGCATTATACTCTGGGTCAGCGAAAAGGGCTGGGAATTGGCGGACATGGAGATGGGCGCAGTTACTTTGTCGCTTCAAAAGACTTGGTTCATAACGAACTGATTTTAGTCCAGGGAGCGGACCATCCTATGCTATATTCATGTTCTGCAGTCATCGAACAATTAACCTGGATAAAGGATGCCCCCTGCGAAGAAGGAAATGAAGTTAAACTCCATGCGAAGTTTCGTTACAGGCAACCTGATCAGGCTGTTACTTTTGTAAGCCAAGGCGACACTGCCCTGGTGCGATTTGATATACCGCAGCGCGCTATTACGCCAGGACAAAGCGCGGTTTTTTATCAGGGGCAGGTATGTATAGGCGGCGGTATTATTCAGTCTTTCAGCAGAGACAGCTGAGCTTCAATTTTCCTTAGAGTTCCTAAATCTGTATAATTATAAAAATTTCCATTTACCCCCATTGCTGCATGTAATGCATCAAGGGGGTAGAATTGTATGAGCCGTTGGAAACCCTTGTAATCCAGAAGGATTTGCATAATAGGTTGATTATCAGTTGGTACAGCAAAGCTGTCCAAAGTACCGATTGCGACGGTAGACATTAGATTGCTGTACATTCTCGCAAATTTTTCACTCGATACTTCAGTCCCATCATTTGAAGTAATAACAAAATCATACAGCGTGTTACCCTGAGAATCCTTTGCTATGAGATTGTTGGCCAAAACATGCTCAACCAGTAAAACTGTATAAGCGTGCTCAAATCCATCTGCTTCTGTTATAGATATGGTATCAATCATATGAAGGGGGATATTCATTGGCAGACTGCTCATATAATATGCAGCGCTTGTATCCAGCAAAAACCCCATAGAAAGATCGCTTGCCTGATAAATAGTATCCAAATATCGACAATAGAACCCTATACCTGCAATAGAATCACCTATTTGAAGATCAATCTTCTGTTTATCTACTGATTGGCTGATTTGCTCACCATCAATATTGGAAGTACTGGTAATAATGCTTGGCGCCAGAAAGAAGCTAATTGTTAGACGCGGATTATCCAAACCATATTGAGAGATAGTCTTTTCATTTGCTCCGTCGACAAAGCTGGACAGGCGCATTTTGCCAATCGAATCAAGCAGTCTTTGCATCTTAATTTCATCAACAGGATATGAATACGGTTCTTCCATCGTCCAAAGTCCTTGCGCCTGGCGTGATAGGACAAGCTGATAGTTATCTTCATCAAATCTGATTTGTTCAAGCAAATCAGGTGTGAAATTAATATTCGGTATTATATGCAGCCAATTCATTTGCTGATCAAAGATGTCTCTTAATGTAATACTATATGCATACATGATATTTTCAGTGTTGAAGCTGCCGTAGTCTTTTGGTATATCTGTAAGGATCCTGCTGCCAATTTTAAAACTGTAACTGATATTGTTTTTAAAAGCTGCGCTTACCTCAATCGCATCTTCGCCTAAGCCAAATTCATTTATATTAGTCTGGTTAATTTTAAAATCAAGACCTTCAGCTTCCATATAAAGCAGTGAATCAACCATTTCATCAATAATACTGTAGTTCAATTGATACTCCGGATGATCTTTTATAGAGTAAACACTATTCTTTTGAATGATTGTATATTCATTGCCATCTGAAGGTTTTACTGTAAAAGATGCAAGATCATCTTTCTCACCTTTGAAAAGCAAAACCTTCGTATCAGGTTCACTTTGAGGGATGGGAACAGATTGAGGCTGTGAAAGGCTCACAAAATAAATTGCCGCACCAATAAGCAGAAAAAGTAACACAATAATAACAACCCACTTAGTAGGGAATCTGCTTGAAGTTTTGATGCGAACTTTTTTCACTTAGCGTTTCCTTCGGGGCAGTAAAACAATGAAGGCAGCTAAGAAGACTGATAAAGGAAGCATAATCAGCAAGAAATGATTTAAGGGATAGCTGCTGATACGCAAGGGCTGCCGAATGGCCTCTTTTGGTACAATAGCCAGATTCACTGTTTTTTTAGGACTCAAATACTGAACCATATTAAGTAAAAACTCACCGCTGTAAGTGTTCTGATAAAGCCAGCTATCTGTGAAAACCGTTACATTGCCAATAATAAAAGCTTTGGATCGAATACCATCCTGATATAGGCGTTCAGAGGCCAGAGCCAGGGGAAAGGTACCGATTTCGTCACTAGGCTTTTGCTCAATATTGTCTGCTTGATCCGAGGTGTCTCTCAGATAAGCATTGCCGCTGCGTAATATGACATATTGTTGAATGTTTTTTTGATTTATCTCAGGTTCGTAAAATGCTGTTGAGCCGGCTAAAATTATTGTCGTTTGTTTGTTTTCTATCATGGCTGCAGTAGGTTCAGCCAATTCTAAATAGGGAATCAGGACAGCCGGAGAATCGTAATAACTTTCCGTTTCTTCATTCATCGCGACAACGAGACCTTTATTTTGCCTAAACCCGAAGCTGCGAAGCAAAGCTTCGAAATTTGGCATTGGTTCATAAACACTAAAATCAAGAGCAATAAACAAAGAACCTCCGGCATGACAAAAATCGTCGATTTCTTCAATCTGTTTATTTGTTAGATCTTTGGCAGGGGAAAGTATCATCAGCAAGTCAGCCGGGTTAAGGCTGTCATCTCGAAGCTGTTTCACTTCTCTGACATCATAATTATATTGGGCGAGCAAGGATGACATCTCTGAAATATCTTTCAAGCTTAATTCACCATGACCGCTCAAAACCTGTATTGAGGCCAGATCATCAGATGTCACATATACAATTGCTTCTGTTAAGCTTTGCTCATATCGCAGGCCGTCCACATAAAACTGTCCACTGGGCATATCATAGGCCTGGACAATATAATCAGTGACATTTAGGACACGCGTACGGTCTTTTACTTTACCATAAATAATTAAACAGTCAGTACTGACACCAGCGTCATCCAGACTGGTACTGATCTGATGAACTAGCGCGGGGTTTTCCAAAAGATTTTCAATAGAAAATGTGAAATGTTTACTGGAAGCAGCATATCTTTCAAGCAATCCCAAGAGCGCTGTGTCTTCCTGTCCGGGTGTAAATAGAGCATATACATGAACATCGTCTTGGAGACTGGATAAAACTTGGTCTGTTTCAATACTTTTACTTGTAATAGCATTGAAAGAATTATCAATTCTAAGGGCATACTTTTGCTCTAAAGTATCAAAACCTGTGATGATTACTCCGGATAAAATGATTACTGCCAATAAAGAAAGCAGTGAAAAAAAACCTAACTTTCTTCGTCCAGAAAATAAAGAGGAAGGAAACTTTAATTTCATGATACTTCACTCCACCTTCTAGACGAGAGGATTTGAATCGAAGCAGACAAACAGACAATACAGAAAATCAAATAATATACAATATTGGCGATGCTTAATTGTCCGCTCAAGAAAGGAACCAAGCGCTCATACAGGTTAAAGTATCTGTTAAACTCGCTGATTAAAAACACTGAAGAACCGGAACTTGCTATGCTTGCCAGCCATAAAAACATGTTAGCTCCAAAAGTGGAGATTGCAGCAGTCATTGGGTTTTTACAAAGACTGGAAATCATTAAATCAAATGCTATAAATGCACAGCCTTGCAGCATAAAACCGAGATAAACAGTCGATATTTCTGCCAAATAAATCCGACTTTGAAAAGATATCAGCAGGGGATACAAAAAACTCATAAGAATGCTCAATAATAAAACTGCAGCTGCTGCAAAATATTTTCCCAGGATAATGGAGGCCATTGTTACAGGCGAAGTCAATAACAGCTGATCTGTCATATTTTTTCGTTCGCCGGCAATCAACTTCATAACCAGAACAGGTGTTAACAGCATCCAGACATAGCTCATCATTGAAAAAAAGGACGACATATCAGAAGAGAGGCTGTTAAGGTTATTTAAGAAGAATATGAGACTGCTTAAAGACAAGAATATAAATATATAAATATATCCTGTTGCTGTTAGAAAATAGCTATTCAATTCGCGTCTTAAAATAGCTTTCATTAATTAAATCTTATCCTGGCGATCCAGTGCAGTAATGTTCATGAATATACCCTCCAAGCTGTCATAAACGGGTCTCAATTCAAGGATTGGAGCGCCAATTGCTGATAAAAACTGAAACAATTCTTTTTCAAAACAAAGCTCAGACTGAGTATAAATGGTTGCTTCAAGTACCTCATGGCGGAGTAAAGGTTTTACTTTGATAACACTGGGCAAGTTTCTAAGCCCGGGTAAAATACTATCTGCTTCGCCGAGAATTCTAACAAAAAATTGCTTGTGTTTTGACGTATTCTCCTTGAGGTGGTCATAGGCTATCTCACCATGATGAAGAATAACGATTCGCTCACAGATAGAATCCACTTCATTTAATATGTGTGAAGAGAGGATAATGGTGTGATTCTTTGAAAGAGACCGGATAATACCGCGGAACTCAATCATTTGGCCTGGGTCGAAACCAGAGCTGGGTTCATCTAGCAGCAAGATATCAGGGCTCCCGCAGAGTGCTTGCGCCAGGCCAGTACGCTGCTGATATCCTTTGCTCAAGTGACCAATAATTCTATTTTCAACAGGCTTTAAGCCGGTCATGATGAGGATCTCTTCAATATGTTCAGATCGATCTTGATGCATCACACCTTTAAGTTTGGAGCAAA
>LSQX01050966.1_pt3 | contig 22650 bp, 19 predicted proteins | sample 654561 | NCBI WGS metagenome assembly LSQX01 (sample SAMN04489861, study PRJNA283612) | anaerobic digester metagenome | isolation source: 4 biogas reactors fed with cattle manure at either 37C or 55C with and... | place: Denmark: Kongens Lyngby | collected 2014
CTGCATGTCGCTGAAAAGCAATGACTTGCTCCTTGAAAAATGTCTTATCCCAATACAGGTCAATGCCTGTTTCGCCTACGGCTACAAAGCCGCCTTTGGCCAGCCAATGCTCCACCTCAGCCAGCTGCTGCCGGTAATCTTCTTTCACGGAAGTGGGATGCAGGGCCATCATGGGCAGGCAAAGGCCGGGGAAGGCTTCTGCGGCCAGCATCATCGGGCCGATGGTCGTTTGATCGACATTGGGCATCAGCAGAGGCATCACACCAGCCCCCACCGCACGGGCTATCATCTCCGGCCGGTCTTTATCAAATTCGGATAAATAAATATGTACGTGGGTGTCGATCCAGTTCATGGGGCAAAATTAGGATAAAAAACGGGATAAAACAGTCCCCGAAAGGGGGATTCAGAAACTTGAACCCATCCGGGGCAAGGTCAGCACAGAAAAAATTCGTATTATTGTCAGCCGTATAAACCCATACCCTGAAAAATATTTTGACACAACAATAAAACCAAACAAGATGAACGAAGAACTGAAGAAAGCCTCTGTAATCGGCCTGCGCGATGCGATGGGCCTGAAACCCGAAGAGACCCTGCTGATTGTGACCGATGAAATCAAGCGTGAGATCGGGCTTGCGCTGCACGAGGCGGGCAAGGAACTATGCAAGGAAAGTATGCTGATCGAGATCCGCTCGCGCGAGATCAACGGGCAGGAGCCCCCTGCCCCCGTGGCCGCGATGATGAAGATGGTGGATGTTGTGGTATGCCCCACGGCCAAGTCGCTGACCCACACCGACGCCCGCCGCGAGGCCGTAAAAGTTGGCGTGCGCGTGGGCACGATGCCCGGAATCACGGTCGATATTATGTCGCGCTGCCTCAATGCCGATTTCGATAAGATCGTCGACCTGACCAATTTCATTGCCGACCGCCTGGTAGGGGTGAAAACGATCAGGGTGGTGACTGAAAAGGGTACCGACATAACGATGCCGGTTGAAGGGCGCAAGATTATCCCCAGCACGGGCGTCCTCAGGAACAAGGGCGAAAGCGGCAACATGCCCTCGGGCGAGGTATACCTGGCGCCCATCGAAGGTCAGTCGAACGGCAAGGTCGTGATCGACGGATCGATGGCCGGCATCGGGATGATCAGCACCCCCATCACCGTGCAGGTGGTGGATGGCTTTGCCGAAGAGATCACCGGGGGCGAAGAAGCCCAGCGCCTCGTCGCCATGCTTAACAAGTCGGGACGCGATGCCCGCGCAGTGGCCGAGTTCGGCATCGGCACAAACTATAAAGCCATACTGACGGGGCAAATCCTGGAAGACGAAAAAGTGTTCGGCACCATTCACGTGGCCTTCGGCAATAACCTCACCATGGGAGGAACCATTGCCGTGAACAGCCACCTCGACGGGCTGGTCAAGGAGCCGGATGTTTATTTCGATGATGCGATGATAATGAAGAAAGGAAAACTGCTGAACTTCGAAGTTTAAAATAAAAAAAAAAAATGAAAAATGAAGAATGTTCCCATTAGATCCATTCTTCATTTTTCATTTTTCACTTTACATTTAATTAAATTTTTCCTTCACTCCTTTCAGCATCACCTCGGTCATTCGTTCCAGGTCGAAGGTCGTTTTGAGCCCCCAGTCGTGGGTTGCAACGCTATCGTCAATGCTCTGGGGCCAGCTTTCAGCGATGGCCTGGCGGAAGTCGGGATTATAGTTTATTTCAAAACCAGGGATGTGTTTTTTAATGGATTCAGCCACTTCTTTTGGGCTGAAGCTGATGCCCGCCACATTGTAGCTTGAGCGCACGCTTATTTTTGCGTCATCGGCTTCCATCACGCCGATGGTGGCCTTGATGGCATCGTCCATAAACATCATAGGCAGGTAGGTATTTTCTTTCAGGAAACACTCATAATTGCCATTGCGGATGGCTTCGTAATAGATCTCCACGGCATAATCGGTGGTGCCGCCCCCGGCTTCAGTCTTGTAGCTGATGAGCCCGGGGTAACGTAGGCTGCGGCTTTCCACGCCATAGCGCTCGAAATAGTATTGCAACCAGCGTTCACCGGCCAGCTTGCTGATGCCGTACACCGTGTTGGGCTCCATCACGGTGAACTGGGGGGTGTTGACCCTGGGCGTGGTGGGGCCGAACACGGCGATGGAGCTGGGCCAGAAGATGCGCTTGAGGCTGAGCTCACGGGCCATCTCAAGCACGTTGAGCAAGCTCTCCATATTGATATGCCAGCTTGCCAGGGGCTTCTTCTCGGCGTTTCCCGAAAGGATGGCAGCCAGATGATAGATCTGGGTGATCTTGTTGCGGCTCACGGTGCCAAACAGGCGGTGGGTGTCGAGCACATCGAGGATTTCGAAGGGGCCGCCTTCAGTGATCTCTTTACTGGCAGGCTTGATATCGGTAGCCACCACGTTTTCGCCACCGTACAACTTGCGCAGTTCAAGAGTTAGCTCCGAGCCGATTTGACCGGCACATCCAATTACGAGAATCTTTTCCATGTGATGCGTTATTTGGGGTTGGGTGATTTTTGCGGCAAAGATAGGAAAACTGGGGAGATGGGAAAAGGGTGAGGATAGAAAAAGAGGGGTCGTTCTTGGCAGAATTGTCATTTTTGTCCTTGTTGCAGGGGTTGTATGGCTTGTATTGGTTGACGGGAAATGGGGCAAAAAAGCAAGGGTGGCTTGTTATGAAAATTTAGCTTGTTCAGCCAAGGCTTTTTCGCTATTTTTGCTGATTGTCTGCTAACACAAAAAGGATGGACAGTTTTATTGTTTCTGCAAGAAAATACAGGCCTGTAACATTTGATTCTGTTGTTGGTCAGAAGTCGATTACCAATACGCTGAAAAATGCCATTCGCAATGAGCACCTGGCCCAGGCCTTCCTGTTTACCGGGCCGCGCGGGGTGGGGAAAACCACCTGTGCCCGCATTCTTGCAAAAACCATCAACTGCGAGAACCTGAGCGAGAAGATAGAGGCCTGCGACCAGTGTGAGCCCTGCAAGGCCTTCAACGAATCGAGCGCCTTCAACGTCCATGAGCTGGATGCCGCCTCTAACAACTCGGTAGATGACATCCGCAAACTGGTGGACCAGGTGCGCATTCCCCCGCAGATCGGGAAATACAAGGTGTATATCATCGACGAGGTGCATATGCTCTCGCAGGCCGCCTTCAACGCTTTTTTGAAGACCCTGGAAGAGCCACCCAAATATGCCAAATTTATCCTGGCCACCACCGAGAAGCATAAGATCATCCCCACCATTCTTTCGCGTTGCCAGATCTTCGACTTTGCCCGCATCACCGTTGACGACATTGCCAAACACTTGCTTTACGTGGCAGAAAATGAAGGGGTCGAGGCCGAGCACAACGCCCTGCACATCATCGCCCAGAAAGCTGATGGCGCCCTGCGCGATGCCTTGTCTATCTTCGATCAAATGGTAAGCTTTTCGGGCAACCACCTGACATACAAGCAGGTGATCGAGAACCTCAATGTGCTCGATTACGATTATTACTTCAGGATCACCGATATGCTGCTGCAGGGACAATCGACGGAAATCCTGCTGCTGATCAATGAAATCATATACAAGGGCTTTGAAGGCTCAGAATTTCTGGGCGGCTTCGGCGAGCATTTGCGCAACCTGCTCATCAGCCAGAACCCGGCCACGGTGCAACTGATAGAAGTTAGCGACGACATTCGTGAGGAATACCTGAAACAGGCCAAGGCCTGCAGCCCTGAGTTCCTGCTGAAAGCCCTGGAGCTCAACACCCAGGCCGATCTGAACTACAAGGAAAGCAACAACAAACGCCTTACCCTTGAGCTGGCCTTACTGCAGATGGCAGCACTGATTAAAAAAAAAAGCCCTGAGCTGATTGAAGAAAAGCCTGCCTTGGTGGCTCCGGAGGAAAACCCAAAGAAGCCTGCAGCTACACCCATTGCAGAGGCACCCATCCCTTCATTCAAGGCAAAAGGTGCAGAGAAGCCCGTAACGGAACCCCTGCCCTCTTTTTCTGAAGCCCAGCGCGAAGAACCAGAGCCCACAGTACCCACACAGCCCATCATTGAGGAAAAGCCTGCCCCCCCCAGGCAAGCCTATCGCCCCCTAAGCCTAAAGATTCACGATGCTCCTGAACCCGAAGCTGAAGAGGAAGACCTTGAAGCCTTTGAAGAAGATCAGCCCCAGGATGACATTTCACTCAACACCTTTCTGGAGGTCTGGAAAACCCTGGCCGCCACCTTTCAGGGTGAGAGCCAAAGCCTGTATGTGGCCATGACCAATTACGAGCCCTCCATCAACCCCGCAGGGATGATCAGGCTTAGGGTCGACAATGCCATTCAGGAAAACCTGGTCTTCGAGCACAAGGCGGAATTGCTTGGATACCTGCGTAAAGAACTGAACAACTATGCCATCCAACTGGAAACCAACATCGTAGAAAATCAGCAACAGCAAAAAGTTTACCTTCCAAAAGAGAAACTGGAGAAATTCATTGAAAAAAATCCGGAAATTGACAGGCTTCGGAAAGATTTAGATCTCGATTTAATATATTAGTTACTTTATTTTTATAAATTTGCGACGTTTATCGGGATAAACCCAAAAAACAACCCAATAATTCACTATTGTTAACTTAATTCCAATCATGAAAAAGATCAGCTTAAGCATGCTATTAAGCATGATGTCACTGGTGCTGTTATCCTTCACCAGTCAGGGCCAGGGGATTCGTATTGATTTTACGGAATACACCCTTGACAACGGCCTCCATGTAATTCTGCACCAGGACAACACGACGCCCAATGTCGTGGTAAACATCATGTACCATGTTGGTGCAAAGAATGAGAACCCTAGTCGCACAGGTTTTGCGCACCTGTTTGAGCACCTGATGTTTGAAGGCACCAAAAACATCGGCCGCGGAGAATTCTCCGAGATCGTTGAAAAAGCAGGAGGAACCCTGAACGCAGGAACCAGCTTCGACTACACTCTTTATTATGTATTGCTTCCCTCAAATCAGCTTGAGCTTGGTCTCTGGCTGGAATCGGAGCGACTGCTGCACCCCAAGATTGACTCCATCGGCATCGCCACCCAAAAAAGCGTTGTCACAGAGGAGATGAAACAAACCCGCGACAACCAGCCTTACGGGCGACTGCTGCACGAAACCCTTAAAAGGGCTTACAGCGTTCACCCCTACCGCTCGGATATCATCGGCAAGGATGATCACGTGCGCAATGCCACCGATGAAGACATCATTAATTTCCACGATATGTTCTATGTGCCCAATAACGCTGTGCTGGTAGTTTCGGGCGACATTGACATTGAAGACACCAAAGGACTGGTTGCCAAGTATTTTGGCGATATTCCAAGGGGAAGCAAGGAAATATTCCGCCCCAGCGTGGTTGAGCCCTTCCGAACGGCTGAAATCCGCGATACTGTTTACGACAACGTTCAAATGCCCCTCATCATCCAGGCCTACCCCCTGCCTGCTCAGGGCACCAAAGACTATTACGCTATGGAGATGCTGAGCTCACTGCTTTCGAGTGGTCAAAGCAGCCGAATGTACCGCAGGCTGGTGGACGAAGAGCAAACCGCCCTGATGGTCAATTCCATTCCGCTTGGACTGGAAGATCCCGGTCTGAATATCGTAATGGCCTTCCCCAACATGGGTGTTGAACCCGAAGTGCTGGAAAATGGAATCAATGAAGAGCTGAATAAAGTTAAAAACGAACTGATCTCTGAGACAGAAATGCAGAAACTCAAAAACCAGTTTGAGAACCGTATGGTGAACAGCAATACTTCCATTGCCAGTAGAGCCAATAACCTGGCTAATTACCATACTTTTTACGGTGACGCCAACCGCATCAATACCGAGCTTGAAAATTACCTGGCGGTAACCCGCGAGGACATCAAGCGCGTGGCCAACGAATACCTTAGGGAAGAGCGCCGGGTGGTTCTGTATTATCTTCCCAAAGCTCAATAATTTAGCAACCATTGAAAGAATAATGATATGAAAAAGATTTTTTCGTTCCTGTTTTTAAGCCTTCTTATTGCATTCACGGTCAGCGCCCAGCTCGACCGCAGCCAGCGCCCCCAACCGGGTCCTGCCCCTGTAATTCAACTGGGAGATTTCGAAACCTTTAAACTTAGAAATGGCCTTCAGGTAATCGTAGTCGAAAACCACAAGGTTCCCGTGGTATCGTTTCAGCTTAGCCTCAATATTGACCCTGTCATGGAAGGCAATGCCAAGGGTTATGTGGATATGGCTGGTACCCTTATGAGCGAAGGCACCAAAACCCGCAGCAAACAACAAATAGCCGAGGAGATCGACTTCATCGGAGGAAACATCAGCACTTTCTCCACGGGTATGTATGCCTCTTCCCTGAAGCGGCATCAGGAAACCCTGCTGGGCCTTATGTCAGACATCCTGCTCAACCCCACTTTCCCCGAAGCGGAACTGCAGCGCAACATCACCCAGAGCAAATCGGCCCTTGAGGTCAGCCGCAATGAAGGTAACTTTATCGCAGGCAATGTTTCAAGGGTTGCTGCCTACGGAACCGACCACCCCTACGGTGAAATTACCACCCCTGAATCGCTGGATAACATCAACAGGGATTTGCTTGTGAATTATTATCAAACCTACTGGAAGCCCAATGTGGCTTACCTGGTCGTTGTGGGCGACATCAATAAAAAGGAAGCCAAGAAACTAGCCAAGAAATATTTTGGCAAATGGAAAAAAGGCAATGTTCCTGAAATGAATTATCCCACGCCTGTTGCCCCTGAAGGAAACAGGGTGGCTATGGGCAATCGTTCGGGTGCCGTCCAATCTATGGTTTATGTTACCTATCCCGTAGCGTTTACCCCCGGCAACCCTGATGCCATCAAAGCCAGCGTGATGAACTCCATTCTTGGCGGCGGTGTTTTCTCAGGACGCCTGATGCAGAACCTGCGCGAAGACAAGGGCTATACCTATGGCGCCCGCTCAAACCTCTCGACGGATGAACTGATCGGACGCTTTACCGCCAGCACTGAGGTAAGGAACAGCGTCACCGACAGTACGGTAGTGGAAATTCTGGGCGAGATGAGACGCCTGGTCAATGAGCCTGTCACAGAAGAAAGCCTGCAACTGGTAAAGAATTTTATGAGCGGAAGCTTCGCCCGCTCGCTGGAAAGCCCCCGCACCATCGCCAACTTCGCCCTCAACATCCAGCGCTATAACCTCCCCGAGGACTATTACGCCAGGTACTTGGAAAACCTGGAAGCAGTGACTGTTGCCGACGTACAGGCCATGGCCGCAAAATACCTCAAGCCCAACAACGCCAACATTGTGGTTGCCGGCAACCGCGACGAAGTGGCAGAGAACCTCCAAAAGTTCAGCAGTACAGGCACCGTTGAATTCTTTGACGCCTTTGGCCGCCCCGTGGAAGCACCCAAGGCCGTCACAGGTGAAGTCAACGCCGAACAGGTCATTGCTGCCTATGTTACTGCCATTGGCGGCTATAACAGGGTTAAAGCCGTTGAAGACCTTACCATGAACATGACTGCCAGCATGCAGGGAATGACCATCGAGGCAGTCAACAAGCAAAAGGCACCTGATATGTTCTATTCAACCCTCAGCATGGGTGGAAACATCATCCAGAAGCAGGTTTACGATGGCAGCCGCGGAAAGGTCAGCGCCATGGGCCAGTCACAGGAAATTACAGGCGAAGCCCTTAACGAACTCAAACTTCAGGCCGTGTTGTTCCCTGAACTGCGCTATGGAGAGCTGGGATACCAAATGGAATTGACCGGCATTGAAGACCTGGAAGGAGTGGAGGCCTACCGCATCCGCTTCACAAGCCCCAATGGATCGGTGCGCAACGAATATTTCAGCGTGGATAACGGCCTGCGTTTAAGCACCCAGATCAGCCAGGAATCCCCCATGGGATCCATGACCGTAGTGACCAACTACAGCGATTACCGCGAGGTGAACGGGATCATGTTCCCCTTCAGCATCAAACAACAGCTCGGACCCCAAATGCTCGACATGAAAGTGACCAGCATCGAGGTCAATTCAGGTCTGGACAATGATGCATTCCTGATTGACTAATCCTGGAATGAAAACATTCAAAAGCGTCCCGAAACACGGGGCGCTTTTTTTTATGCTAGGACGCGGGCATTGTTTTTGAAGAAAGCGTTTATCTTTATACCTTTGAATCACAACCCGCTGCCTTCTATGGCAACAAAAGCGTTATTCCATGGCAGACAAAAAGAAGAGCCTGAGTGAATGGATCCTTAAGGGGGTTCGTTTCCTGGAAAAGGACATCTGGCAGATTCCCCTGCGTGAGCTTCCCCGCGGAAAATTCATCCTCATCAAGCATCTCAGGATCCTGATGCTGGCCTTGAGGGGCTTCAACGAAGACAAGGTGTCGATGCGGGCCTCTGCCCTCACCTATTACACCCTCTTCAGCATCGTACCCGTGGTAGGTCTGGCATTTGGCATCGCAAAAGGGTTTGGCCTCGAGGCCTACCTCGAACGACAACTGGCCGCAGCCCTGTCGGGGCGGGAAGAGGTGCTCCACTGGATCCTGAGCTTCTCAAAATCCATACTGCAAACCACCAGCGGAGGCGTGGTGGCGGGCGTGGGCCTGGCCATCCTGCTCTATACCATCTTTCAGGTCATGCGCAATATCGAGCTTTCCTTCAACGACATCTGGCAGGTGAACAAACCACGCGACTGGACCCGCATGCTCAGCGATTACTTTGCCATGATCTTCATTACCCCCTTGTTTCTGATTATGTCGGGCGCCGCAACGGTTTTTCTAAACACCCAGGTAAGCCAGTTTAGCAACAACCTCGAGTTCCTGAGTTTCCTTAGCCCCGTGCTGCTTTTCATGGTCAGGCTGGTGCCTTATCTCCTCATCTGGCTTATGCTTTCCATCCTCTACATGGTGATGCCCAATACAAAAGTGAAATTCAGCTCTGCCATGGTGGCGGGGATCATTGCAGGGACCCTCTTCCAGGTCGTACAGTGGGGCTACATCTTTTTCCAGATCGGGGTGTCGCGCTATAATGCCATTTACGGGAGCTTTGCCGCCTTGCCCCTGCTGCTGATGTGGATGCAGATAAGCTGGCTGGTGGTGCTGCTCGGAGCCGAGATCTCCTACGCCTACCAGAATGTCGAAAATTATGAATTCGATGCGGAATCCCAAAACATCAGTTTCCTCAACAAGAAAATCATCTCCATTTACATCATGCATATGCTGATTGATCAATTCCAGAAAGGCAAGACTGCACCCAACTCCTCCCAGATCGCCCACAAGCTCGAGATACCCAACAAACTGGTTCGTATGGCGCTGAACGACTTGGGTGATGTCAACCTGGTAAGTGAAGTCCAGCTCGATAAATCAAAGGAAATCGGCTATCAGCCCGCCCTCGACATCAACCAGATCTCCCTGCAAATGGTGCTTGAACGCCTTGAAAGAAGGGGCATCGACTTTATGGTGGTGAAGAAGACCAAATCGCTCGAACAGATCAGCCAGGCCATTGCCTCCATAGGAAAGAAAATTGAAGGCTCAGCTCACAACCTCTTGCTGAAAGACCTCGAATCAATCGAAGGCTAGCCTCTTTTCGTGTCGCTGCTCATAGTTTCTTAAATAAAAAAACAGGGCTATCAGCAGGACGACGCTTGCCATCGCGTAATATGGGGCTCCCGCACCCAGCCCCACCTCCTCAATATCAAGGTTGATGTATCCGTTGTGGTGCAGGAAATAAAAGATTACGGCAGCAGCATTGTTGAAAAAATGGGCAAAGATAGGGATCCACAGGTTGCGGCTCCAAACAAAGAGATACCCCAGCACCAGCCCCAGCAGCAGCCTTGGAAGAAACCCAAAAAACTGCATATGCATTGCGCTGAACAAGAGGGCGGATATCCATACGGCCACATGCACATTCCTGAACCATTGTCTGAACACCTTCAGCACTATGCCCCTGAAGATAAACTCCTCGCCAATGGAGGGGATGACGGCGATCATAAACAAATTGAACAGCAGTCCCTGCCAGGTGGTCACCTCCAGAAACATTTTGGTAACCTCCTCAGCCCCATCTTCAGCGCTCCGCATCCATTCCTCAAGGCCTTCCAGGAAAGGTGGCAATGAAAGCTTCAGGTTGATTTCCATCAGGTAATTCACCAGGGGCAATGCAACAATCATGATCAGGGCCGACACCAGGAGCGACAACAGCAGGGGCTGCCGCCTGACCTTCAGATACAGCAAAGGCCTTCGGCCAACCAACAAGGCAAATATCAGTGCAGGCACCACGAACAGGCCAATATGGCTCAGCGTCTGAAAATAACGGCTGAAGTTCAGGTTCTCCGCCAGGTTGATCCCCTCACCCTGCAACACCATGCCGGTGATGTCGTTGCCGAAAAAAGGCATGGCCACAAGCAGCCCTATGATCATGGTGAAAAACAAACCCACCAGGGCCAGCAAGGCCAGTAAAATGAGTTTTGCTGCAGGGTGTGCCCCGCCCAGTACGCCCCGGTCTTCCATATAATAGTTTTCTCTTATTTTTGTAGTCTTTACAGGCGGTAAAAATAATAAAACTTATTGAATGTCTTGAAACCCATATCCAGACCTTTTAGGGTATTACAGCCAGTCAAAATGGGCCCTGTCAGTTTTGACCGGCAGCCGGTGATCCTGGCTCCTATGGAGGACGTCACCGATCCGCCCTTCCGGGCCCTCTGCAAGGAAATGGGGGCCGACTGGGTCTATACCGAATTCATCTCTGCCGACGGCCTCATCCGCGAAGCGGGCAAGAGCCTCGTGAAACTCGACATCAGCGAAGGCGAACGCCCCGTCAGTATCCAGATCTTTGGGGCACATACCGAGGCCATGGTGAAAGCTGCCCTGGTGGCCGCAGCAGCCAGGCCCGACTTCGTGGACATCAATTTCGGTTGTCCTGTCAGGAAAGTGGCCTCTAAGGGGGCCGGCTCAGGCATCATGAACGATTTGCCCAAAATGGTGGAGATGACGCGCCGCATCGTACAAGCCATCGATCTGCCCGTCACCGTAAAGACCCGGCTGGGTTATGACCAGAAAAGCAAGAACATCGTCGATATTGCCGAACGCTTGCAGGATTGCGGCATCGCTGCCCTGGCAATCCATGGCCGAACCCGCTGCCAGATGTACAGCGGGCAGGCCGACTGGACCCTCATCGGCAAGGTAAAGAACAATCCCCGCATGCACATCCCCATCATCGGAAATGGTGATATCACCAGTCCTGAAATTGCCCTGGCAGTCCTGGAAAACTATGGGGTAGATGGCCTTATGGTGGGCAGGGCATCCATCGGAAACCCCTGGATTTTCAGGCAAATCAGCCATTTCCTCGACACAGGCGAAACCCTCCCCCAGCCCGATATCCGCGAGCGGCTGGCAGTGTGCCGGAAACACATCGAATTGTCGGTGGAATGGAAGGGAGAAAAACTTGCCCTGTTTGAGATGAGGCGGCATTACAGCCATTATTTCAAGGGAATCCCAAATTTCAAACCTTACAGGATGAAACTCGTCACCACGCCCGAACTCAGCGAGCTGTATGACGTGCTCGACGAAATTGCCACGGCAGACTTTACAACAGATCGGCCACCTCAGGACGAAGCTGGTAATGCCAGTTAAACAGATCGGTGACCTCCATCTGTTCCAGATTAAGCCACACGGCCTTCAAACCTGCCCTGCGCGCGCCTTCCACGTGCTGCAGCGTATCGTCAACAAAGAGGGTTTGCTCACCCACCAGTTCATTTTCCCTCAGGATCAGCTCATACGCTTCGCGCTCGGGCTTGCGATGCCCGATGCGATAGGAAAGATAGGTCTTTTCAAAAAAGGGATCGATATCTTCAAACCCAAAATTTTCCTTCATATGCTTTTGGAAAACCGGGAAATTAATGGCGTTGGTGTTGCTCAGCAGGAAGAGGCGGTAATGGCTCCTGAGGCCCTCGAGCAAGTCGATGCGGTGGGGCGGGAAGTCGAGCAGCATGGCATTCCAGGCATCGTCGATCTGTTGGTCACTCAAGTCCAGTCCTGTCAGGCTGCGGATCTCTGCGCGAAAGCCTTCGGGCGAAACCGCTCCCCTGTCGAAACGGTCGAACAAATCGTTTTGCGCAGCCTGGTTAAAAAGCCTGTCAAAATCACGAATGCCCATATTCTTAAAAGCATCCAGGGTGGCGTGGTAGTCAATGTTGTAAAGCACCCCGCCCAGATCAAATATGATGTTGCGAATGGGTTCCATAGCCGAAAAAAATGCAAAAATGTTGGAGGCAATCGGGTTTATTGCGTAAATTTGCAATCCCAAAACAAAAGGCAAAGATACGCCTTTTCCGGGGCCCATAGCTCAGTTGGTTAGAGTAGCTGACTCATAATCAGTTGGTCGCTGGTTCGAGCCCAGCTGGGCCCACAGAAAATCAGCCACTTAACAGGTTTGCCTGTAAGTGGCTGTTGTTTTTTTAGTCCCGCTTACTCCTTTCCAATCATTACCTCGGTTGACTTGATGACCGCATAAACCGTATCGCCGGCCTTCAGGTCTAGCTCCTTTACACTGTCGATGGTGATCATCGAGTTGAGGATGTTGCCGTTGCCAATGTCAACCTGTACCTTGGCCATTACGCTTCCGATCACAATATTGGTAATGGTCCCCTTGATCTGGTTTCTTGCACTCAGTTTCATAACATTTCTATTTTTCTGTTTTCTAAAAAAGGTAAACACCCCGGGCAGGGAAAAAGTTTTCTGCCGGGCAGGCTTTGTTTTCGGGGTATTATCCAAAACCCGGCCCCCGGACCGAATCCGGAAATCAGCCAAAATATTCCCGGCTTCACGAACTTTTCCCGGAAGGGGCTGTTTAATTGAAATCCTTATGTTTCCAAAAGGAAAAAAAACCTGGAAGCCACCAGGGAAAGCGATTCGTAAATTTCCAACCCACAACCAATTTTATAAAGACATGAAAATCAAGCATATTGTTCTGATTATCTTGCTGTCAGGGCTGGCCGCAGGGCCTGCGACGGGGCAAAAGGCCATCCTGCGCGACCGCCATCAGAAAGGAAACATTGCCTCCTTTACCGAAAGGATTTATGAAGCCTTCCCCGAGGGCACTGGCTGGAAAAAGGGCGATCTCAAACTTACCTATGTCAGCCGCCTGGATGAACACGGAAACAAGCTCCACGACCAGATGACCCACGCCGACGGGCGCCCCGGCAATCGTTATGTTTATGACATCAACGCCCAAAACCAGCGAGCCCGCCTGACCCTGACCGACGGACAGGGGAAAATGGTCCGCTGGATCGAGTATTATTACAATGGCCACGGACAACTGATTGAAGACCAGAGCTATTCGCCCGACAGCATCCCCGAAAAGCGGTTCATTTACATTTATGATGACCTGGGGCGGGTGATTGAAGATTACACCTTCCTGGGCGACGGAACCCTGAACATGCGCTTCACCTACACCTACGATGAAGCAGGCAACCCCGCCACAAACCGGCGTTACAGCCGCGAGGGACAATTGCTGAAAACCGTTGAATATACCTTTAACGCCCAGGGCTATATGGCCACGCAAACCGAACGCGACGCCGATGGCAAGGCCCTGAAATCCCTCCGGTTTACCTATGATTGGGATGCCACCGGCAACTGGACCCGGAAGGTGACCTTCGAAGAAGGAAATCCCGCCGAGCTTGTGGAACGCGAAATTCAATACCGCCCTTAAACCCACATCCCTTCTTTTCATTTTCCCCTGAGACTTCTCCTGGTCCTGGTAGGGAGCAGAATCGAATCATCCAGGGAGTTTAACCGTAGTTTAACCGTACTTTAACCAATTGTAATTGGTTAAAGTACGGTTAAACTACGGTTTATCCTTGAACATGAACCAGGCAAAAAACGGCCCTGTAAGGTTCTTTCTCTTTCAGAAAACCAAAAAACTTTGGGGGATATATTCCATCAAAAACCTGATAATCAACAGCTTATTGTTTCTTTTCCATCAGATGAATAAAGCGAAGGTAAAGCAATGGAATGGGTTTTCTTCTTGCTGAAAAACCCCGGGGGTTTTCAAATCATTTGCTGTTTTGCAAGTGCCTCTGCAATATGTCTGCTGCCTCTTCGAGGTTTTGGCCAAAAGTGATGATGCCTTCGGGGTGGCCGCCCATCACCAGGATCTTCTCCTTTTCAAGTTCGCTTTCGCGGAAGAGGCGCAGGATCTCGCGGGCCATGGCGGGGGTGCCGTAACTCACTTCGGGGCGGGTAGTGGGGAGTTTATTTATCAGGCGTTTCCACATTTCTGTTTGATGCACGTGGATGACGGCGCCGGTGGAAGGCGAGGCCTCGTAAATGACCGCGTGCGATAGCGATTCGGAGGAGGCAATGATGGGGCCTTTGCAAATCAGGCTGTTATGCTCAAGGTTGTATTCGTTGACCAGGGTAAAATGCAGCTCATCAAGCTGTTGAAGCCCGCCGGTGGCCGAGCCCGTGATGATAAAGCCCTTGTGGGGATGGCGGATGCTGAGGTTGCCAAAGCCAATCCCGTCATCATACATCCCCACCAGCCCCAGGGCAAAAAGTTTTTCCCGCCAGGCATTCAGGCCTTCAAGCATCACCGCGGGCAGGGGTTCCGCCTTGATCCATTGACAGTTGAACTTGATGTAGCCTTCGTCCATTTCAGCTTTTCCTTTCGGGAAATAATGCGAGGATGCTTTGTTTGTCAGGCTTGCAAATCCCCCTTTCGGTAATGAGGGCGGTGACCAGTCGTGCGGGGGTGACGTCGAAGGCAAAATTGGCGGCGGGGCTGTCCTCAGGTGCCAGCAGCACTTTCCGGATCTCCCCATCGCAAAGGCCTTCGATGTATTTCACTTCCTCCTCGCCCCGTTGCTCAATGGGGATCTGCCGCAGCCCGTCCTCCAGCTCCCAGTCGATGGTAGAGGACGGCAAGGCCACATAGAACGGGATGTCATTATCTTTGGCAGCCAGGGCTTTCAGGTAAGTGCCGATCTTGTTGGCCACGTCGCCGGTAAAGGTAGTCCGGTCGGAGCCGACGATGACCAGGTCGACCAGGCCGTGTTGCATCAGGTGGCCCCCGGCATTGTCGGTGATGATGGTATGCGGAACCCCTTGCTGGCCGAGTTCCCAGGCAGTGAGGCTGGCGCCCTGGTTGCGCGGGCGGGTCTCATCGACCCAGACGTGGACGGCAATGCCTTTTTGATGGGCAGCATAAATGGGCGCAGTGGCCGTGCCGTAGTCCACAAAGGCCAGCCAGCCTGCATTGCAGTGGGTCAGGATATTCACGGGCGCCCCGCCTTTGCTGCGGCTGATGGCTTCTATCAGGGGCAGGCCATGCTGGCCGATCTGCCGGCAGCTTTCGGCATCGCTGTCGGCGATCACCTGGGCAGTATTCAGGGCTATGGTAGTTTTTTCTGAAGGGCTTTTTCCTGCCTGCAGGGCTTTAAGTTGCTGGTCTACGGCCCAGGAAAGATTAACGGCCGTGGGACGGGTGGCTTGGAGGCGCAGGCCTGCCTCCTTCATAAAATGATCGTAGGAGCTGTCATGCGGGGCTTCGAGGGCGGCCAGGTACATTCCAAAGCCTGCCGCGGCCCCGATCAGCCCTGCACCACGCAGGTGCATATCACGGATGGCCATGACCATATCATCGAGCGAGCGCAGGTCCTCCACCACAAAATGGTGCGGAAGATGGCGCTGGTCGATGACTTGCACGATCTGCTCATCGTCTGCCTTTAACCATAGGGTGCGGCTGTTTTTCCCGTTTACATTCATAACCCTCAATTTACATTTGTATTCACAGGCACAGATGTTGCACCCTATTTTTCTTGTTGTTCATCCTCGGCGAAGGTAAGCACATAGCCGTTGTTGTCGAGGATGGAAAACTCGGTGGCCCCGTAAAAGGTGGTTTCCAGGCCTTTCAGAATGGTCACCTGGCCTTTGATATCCTCAAAAAATTTCCTGATGTGATCGATTTTGATGTATAAGACGAGGGAGCCCCCGTCGCGCCGGCTGATTTCGGGCAAATCCTCGCCCAGGCTTTCGAAGGTTTGAAACATAAACACGACTTCGCCACAGCTCATCATCGCAAAGATGAAGGGGCTTTCATCGGGCACTGTGGCCCCCAGGCTGAAACCCAGCTTTTGGTAAAACGCAATGGTCTCAGGAAGGTTATTTACAAAAATATTCGGGGCAATGCTTTCCATCGTGCAGAAAATTTATAGGATTTACAATGTTGAAATGATCGGAAAAGAAATATTGTTAAGGTGTTAATGCTGAGTGGCTTAACCTGTTGTTCGGTGAATCAGGGCAAGCGGTGATTATGATCTGCCATCCGAACAGCGCTTAAACAAATTTAGGGATAATTGGCTATGTAAGTCATTCAAGGCATTGAAATTGATTTGAAAAAAGCAATTCCTAACCCTCCATTTCGTTATAAAAAGTAAAACAAATGGGGCTTTTTGTTTGTTTATTTAATCATTACTTAAAACCAATCAATCATGAAACGAATTCTGTTAATTCTTTCCCTGACCGCCCTGGTGCTGGCTCAAACAAGTTGCAATGAAAGCGGCAGAAAAACCAGGGATAAGTCTACTCCCGTTGGTGACACCAGCCGTAACGCCCTCGACTGGCAGGGCACCTATTACGGACTGTTGCCCTGCGCCGACTGCGAAGGCATTGAGACGGTCATCAGGCTTTATTACGATGACACCTTTGTCCTTCAGACGAAATACCTGGGCAAGGATGAGCAGGTGTTTGAACACAAGGGCCGCTTCAGCTGGGATGAAGCAGGCCTGAAGATCGCCCTGGAACTGCCGGAAGGAAGCGGGGCATCGGGTCGGTACCAGGTGGGCGAAAACCAGCTCTTCCACCTGGATATGGACGGGAACCGGATCACCGGGGACCTGGCCTCCCATTACATCCTTGCAAAAGTACCTGAAAGCCTTTCGGGAAGGACCTGGAGGCTTATTGAAGCGGAAGAAAAGCCTTTCGTTATGAAAGAAGCTTATTTCAGGTTTCCTTCGCTGATCTTTCACGAGGAGGAAGGGCGTTTTTCGGGCAATGCGGGCTGCAACAACATCATGGGCCGTTTCAAATTGGAGGGCAGCGACAGCATACGTTTTTCGCAGGTAGTCTCGACTTTGATGGCTTGCCCTGATATGGAACTGGAGCGCAAATTCCTGGAAGAAGTGGAAACGATCGCGACTTATGAGCTGGGATGGGATACCCTGAGCCTTTACGGGAAAGGCGAACAGCCTATTTTTCGCTTTGCTGCCGATTACTTTTTGAAGATCCTTTAGTTTTGCCAGCTTGATTACCTTTGCAAAAAGCCATTCAATGAAAAACATCCTCTGCTTGATGCTGCTGTTGGTTTTTGCCTTTCTTTCCTGTTCTGATGACGATGGCCCGGAAGTACCGGAAGGGCCGTTGCTGGAAATCAAAGGCGCTGATATTTCTTTCCTCCCCGAGGTGAGGCAGAGCGGTGTGGTGATTCGCAACGCCGACGGGCAGCAGGAAGACATGCTGGTCACCCTCAAGAAGGCCGGGGTGAATGTCATCCGCCTGCGGCTTTGGAAAGATCCGGAAAGCCCGACCTCCGGCTTTGCTTCGGTGAAGGCCCTTTCGGAAGAAATCAAAGCGATGGGTTTAAAGGTGATGATCGCCCTGCATTACAGCGACACCTGGGCGGATCCGGGCCATCAGACGAAGCCCGCACAATGGGAAGGCATCACTTACGAACAACTGAAGGACAGCGTTTATGCCTATACGGCCAGGGTAGTAAACGAGATTGAGCCCGAATACATCCAGATCGGCAACGAGATCAATGGCGGGCTGTTGTGGCCTGAGGGACGCTATGACCAGCCTGAACAGATGCGCGAGCTGATCAGCCACGGCATACAGGCGGTAAGGGATGAAAGCCCCGCCACCAAAATCATCCTGCATTATGCAGGGCACGAATACGCCGGTACCTTTTTCTCAAACTTCACTTCCCTCGATTACGACATCGCAGGGATTTCCTATTACCCCTACTGGCACGGCAAAGACCTGGCGGCCCTGCGGGCAAGCCTGGCACAGGTGGTCAGCCAGACCGGCAAGCCAGTCTTCATCGCCGAGACCTCCTACCCCTTTACGCTGGAGTGGAACGACTGGACCAACAATGTGATCGGGCAAAACAATCAACTTTTGAGCGAATTTCCGGCCACCCCCGAAGGTCAGCAAGCCTACGTGCAGCGCATCAAGGAAATCATGCTGGATGTGGAAGACGGCCTGGGATTTTGCTACTGGGGCGCAGAATGGATCAGCTACAAGGGCGAGAACGCCACCAATGGCTCGACCTGGGAAAATCAGGCCTTCTGGAATTTCAGCAAACGGGCTTTACCTGTTTTACAGGTTTACAAGGATTAAAGTCCTGGTTGTAGTCCAATGAAAAAGCTAGTCTGCCGTATAATAAGTGACGGCCTTCAATTCATCCCAAGCCCCCCGTGTGAAGTCAGGGATTTTTACAGGCATCCCCTGATTGGCCACAGAAACTTCCGATAACTCAATGACGGCAGACCATTCAGCTGCATCGTAGACATCCTGATCGAGGGGCAGGCCGTGGCGCAGGCAATAGATCAAGCGGTAGTCCATAATGAAGTCCATCCCGCCGTGTCCTCCCACTTGCCGGGCTTTTTCGCCAATTTCCTTCACAAGGGGATGTTCATAAACTTGTAAGAGGGAATCCAGGGCCTCATCCGACAAATAGCTGTGGGCATTGGGCTCAAGGGCAATGCCTGTCCTTGGCCACTTCTGGGCAAAGCCCTTGGTTCCGCTCAGCATATGAATGCGGCTGTAGGGACGGGGACTGGTCACATCGTGCTGTATCTTAATGGTCTTGCCTTTGAGGGTTTTGATAATGGTGGTGTTCATATCTCCCCTTTTGAAATTACGCTGGGCATACTCTGAATCCTCGCCGAATTTATCTTTCGCATATTCCGTAAGGCCAAACTGCCCGCTTGACACCGACACCAGGTATTCCATGCGATCCCCGCGGTGGATGTTCAGGGCGTGGGCCAGAGGTCCCAGTCCGTGCATCGGATAGAGGGCCCCGTTTCTTGTTTCATTGTGTTTCAGGCGCCACATATCCCAGTAGTGACCAGGCTCGCCCTCTTGGGCAAATAACATCGAGCGCAGGTCGTGGATGTAGGCCCCTTCGGCGTGCACCAGTTCGCCGAACAAGCCTTGCTGGGCCATGTTAAGGGTGGCCATCTCAAAGAAATCGTAATTGCAGTTTTCGAGCATCATCATATGGCGGCGGGTCTTCTCGGCAGTGTTGACCAATTGCCAGGCTTCCTGGACGGTCAGGGCGGCAGGGATTTCTGTCGTCACATGTTTGCCGTGTTCCATCGCATAAATCGCAATGGGCGCATGAAGATCCCAGTGTGTTGTCACGTAGATCAGGTCGATGTCATTACGTTCGCAGACAGCCTTCCAGTCTTCGGACCCGGTATAGCTATCCGCCTGTGGACGCCCCAACTGGCGAAGGGTCTCCTGCGCGCGTTCTACGTTTTCGGGCACCACATCCACCATGGCCACGATTACGGCGTCTTCAATAAAGCTGAGGCGGTGGACGGCGCCTTGCCCGCGCATCCCAAGGCCAATCAGCCCGATGCGCACCGTGTCAATAGGTTCAGCCCGCAGCTCCAGCACATGCTTCTGCCCGGCAGGACGCTCAGGGGCTTCAAACACTTCCCTGGCCTCAAAAAGCTTATCTTCTTTTTGTTCCCTATTGGTATTACAGCCAAATAATCCAGCCATCAGGAAGATCAGGGCTGTCGCCAGAAATTGATTCAGTCTTTTATTCATGATAAGATTCTTATTGTTGGTGAATTCTCTTTCCATTCCATTTTTCCTAAAGAAACGAACCCTTCCCCTGGTGGCAGGCCGCTCCCTATCCTTGCAGTGGCTTAGGCACCGGCAATGATTTCTTTCATTGCATCCTCCCTGGCTTCCATTCGCTCGATCAATTTTTTCTGCACCTTGCTACGACTGAGGTTATGCCCGGGATAAGCGGTCTTGTAATACACATCCCCATTCAGGTAATCGGCCAGGAAACGGATCCCCATAATGAAAGCCATCAGTCGTGGAGCCAGGTAAAGATAATCTTTCTCGGCCTCTGTTACAAAGTCCCTGATTTGTTCCATATACCCCCGGCTGAATGCCTCAAAGGCTTCCATATTGAAGTCAACCTTCCCGAGGTCCCGTTCATCTTCGCTTGAAGTGTTGCCACCCGTTCGCAGGGCATCGCCGTAATCGTAATGCAGGATGCCCGGCCCCACCGTGTCGAGGTCAATCACCGCAGCGGCCTTTTGGCCCCGGAACAACAGGTTGTTGATCTTCGTATCGTTGTGCACGACCCGCAAAGGGATAACCTCTTCATTCGCAAGTTTTTCCATAAGGCCAAAGGCCTCCTGGCGATCCTTATAAAATGCCACGATGTCCTTCACCGATGCCAGGCGCCCAGCCAAATTATTCTTCACCGCTTCATCCAGTTGCCACATCCTGAAGGATACGCTCTGAAAGTCCTTGATAGCTTCCTTAAAATCGCGGGCATCCAAAGGGTAGCAAACCTTGTTGAACCATCCAAATCCCCTTCCCGCTTCATAGGCTTGCCAGGGTTCCTCCACCACTTCCACGGTATGGGAATCCCCGATAAAGGAGGTCATGCGCCAGGCATTCCCATCCTCATCAAAATGGATCAACTTTCCATTGGGGGCAGGGATCAGTATAGCAATCTCCAGCGGATGATCTTGCCCCGACAAGGCCTCCTGGATTTTCAGATGGGTCGTGGCCAGACCCTCTGGGTCCTTAAACACGGCGGTATTGATCCTTTGCAGGATATAGGCTTCCTGCACCCCTACGAGGGTCAGCTTAAAGGTATCGTTGATGTGCCCTTCCCCGAAAGGGAAGATTTCGGCGACGGATCTGGAATGGAAAAACTCCCGGGCGATCCTTTTCAGGCTTAAGACATTCATTTCTAATCAGCGTTCAGGCCCCGGGCCTGAGGCAATGCATTGGGGTTTACTTATTTCGACTTCAGCTTTTTCCACGATTTCAGCAGCAGGAAGGCAGAAACCACCGTGATGCCAATCATAATCGCCATCTGGTCGTATTTGCCGTAAAGGAAGCTCCCGATGGAGAACAGCAAGCTGTAAATGGCCATGGCGCCAAAGACCATACACAGGATTCCGGTAGGCACATCCCAGCGGAGGTCTGATTCCTTGACCAGCTCAACATTTTCAGCCCTCGCCCGTTCCACCACAGCCTTCCATCCGGGCCCGCCGGGACGGATCTTACGGTAGAAATTCCTGAGGGTTTCTTCACTGATGGGATGGGTAAGGAAGGTGACAACAATCCACGAGATGGAGGTCAGTAAGGTCACCCCCACAAATTTAATGATGTTCCAGTAGGTCATGGAGGTGGTGAAGCCCAACACCTCCACCATAGTGTTATCCAGGCGGGTGAGGCCAAAGTTTTCAATCAGGATGAAAATCAGGGAGAATACCCCTGCGGCGACCATGGCTGCCATTTCCGAATAAGCATTGATGCGCCACCAGAACCAGCGCAGGATATAGATCAGCCCAGTGCCTGCTCCAATCATCAGCAGATACTGAAAGGCCTGCAGGGCATTTTGCAGCACCAGGGCCAGCAGCACCGAGAACACCATCAGCATAACCGTGCTAAACCTTCCGAAGGCCACTTTCTGCTTTTCAGTGGCTTTTGGGTTATAGAACCTGCCGTAGAAATCATTCACCAGGTAAGAAGAACCCCAATTGAGTTGTGATGCCGTGGTCGACATAAAGGCGGCGATGAGCGAGGCCACCACCAGGCCCAGCAAGCCCGCGGGCAGAAACTCCCTCAGCATCGCGGGATAGGCGAAGTCATTCTGGATATATTGTGTGGAAACATCCGGAAATTCATTGACCATCGACTGGATGTCGGGGAATATGATCAGCGAGGCAAGGCCCACCAGGATCCATGGCCAGGGGCGAATGGCATAGTGAAAGAAGTTGAACAGGAGGGTGGCGCCCACGGCATGGTCTTCATTCTTTGCCGAGAGCATCCGCTGGGCAATATAGCCTCCCCCGCCGGGTTCCGCCCCGGGATACCAGGCCGCCCACCACTGCACCGCGATGGGTATGAGAAAGACGCTCAAGAACAATTCGGGTTGCGAGAGACTGGGCACAAAGCTAAGCTTATCGGCCACGCTGGGGTGAGCGAACAAGGCCGACAGGCCACCCACCTCGGGTGATTTCACCACCAGCACGGCTGCCACAATGGCTCCAAACATCGCAAAGCTGAACTGGAACAGGTCGGTCCACAGGATAGACTTCAATCCTCCCAGGCCACTGTAAAATACTACGATAACGGCAGCAATGATCAAAGCCGGGGCCGGCTTGATCCCCATCATCACCCCGGCAATCTTAATGAAGGCCAATGAAACGCTGGCAATCACCATCACGTTAAAAAAGAAGCCCAGGTAAATAGCCCGGAAACCCCTCAGGAAAGCTGCCATCTTACCGCTGTAGCGCAATTCGTAAAACTCAAGGTCGGTCATCACCTGCGAGCGGTTCCACAGCCGGGCATAGACAAAGACCGTCAGCATGCCTGTCA
>LSQX01136519.1_pt2 | contig 22645 bp, 30 predicted proteins | sample 654561 | NCBI WGS metagenome assembly LSQX01 (sample SAMN04489861, study PRJNA283612) | anaerobic digester metagenome | isolation source: 4 biogas reactors fed with cattle manure at either 37C or 55C with and... | place: Denmark: Kongens Lyngby | collected 2014
TTGCTTGTGCTTGGTCAAGGTGCTTATTATTTTTCCTACACACGACTTTGCACATAATCTATAAACGCATCAGTTTGTTTCTCCAAGTAGCCTTTGCTCTTTTGAAGAATTAGCTTTCCGTCATCATCTAACTGCTTCATAGCGTTTGGAATCGTAAGCCTTGGCATATTCATTACATCCATATTCAATAAGCTTATTAGCGTAACCAAATGGTCTTGTGCTATTGCAGTTCCAGACATACCAGGAGTAATGCCGCTTATTGCAGTAGGCTTATTTGCAAGCAATGGAGGTTGATTTTCGCCTAATGGACGGGATAGCCAGTCTAACAGGTTCTTCAAAACCCCAGGGAAATAATGGTTGTATTCGGGAGTAAATAGCCATAATGCATCGGCTGACAATACTTCATCACGAATGCGCTTAATGGATTCGGGTGCAGGAAACTCAATATCCTGATTCATCACAGGAATATCACTATATTCGAGTATCGAAAAATCTGCTCTGTCTCCCACTATTTCATGTGCCATCAATGCCAGTTGTCGATTGTACGAATCCTTTCGTAAAGAGCCAACAATCGCTAAAATTTTAATCCTCTTCATAGTATCCTCCTTATATTTAATTTCGTATTTAGTGCACCTTTCGGAAAAACGACAAGTATTGTACCCTCCGTAACCGAAACAACACTATCTTTCCCAACAAGCTCATTACTGACACCGATTGGGAATGTATTCGTTAATGTTACGTTATCAAGCTCGTATTTAAGCCCTTTGAGATGAACTCCTGTTGATTTTTCGGAAAATGAAAACACAGATATGTTTCCGCAAGCATCGCTCGAAAACTCTAATTCACCGTTTGTGATTGCCGTTACTACACAATTATTCCCAAACAGAAAGCCTGTAATATTTTGCTGCGACAAAAATCCAAGCACTTGAATATTTGAGAGGGTATGCTCAATTTTACCCCCCATGCCGCAATAAATATGAAAGACTAAATAGCCTTTGTTAATACCCTCACGAACAGCAGCCAAAGTGTCTGTATCGTCCTTTACCTTGTTTAAAGCAATTACATTAGGATGAATCGGTTCGTATTGCAATGTGTCAAAATCTCCAATAACCAAATCAGCATGGATGCCATTTTGCTCTAAATGCTTCAATCCGCCATCTGCGGCTATTACATAATCACCTAATAGCGGAACAAAGTCTAAACCATAATTTTCACCTGCTCCAACTATATAGCAAATTCTGTCTTCCATATCCCTTACTCCTCGTTCAACAGGCATTCTCCCAATACTTTGCCAATCGAATCGTTGATTACCAAAGATGCCTTGTAATCGTACTGTGTTTTCGACTTGTTAATCAAGACTATATTTTTCCCACGAAAGTAGTCTATTAGCCCTGCGGCAGGATAAACCACAAGGGATGTTCCACCCACAATAAGCGTATCGGCTTGTGAAATGTCCTTTATAGCTGCCGCTATTATGCTTTGCTTTAATGTTTCTTCGTATAACACAACATCGGGTCGCACTATTCCTTTACATTTATTACAATAGGGAATATGTGATTTTTTACCATTATCATCAATGCAGTTTTTGAGATTGAGAATGTAATCAAGGTTGTATTTTTCATTGCAACTCATACAGTAATTTTTCATAACAGAGCCATGTAGCTCGTGAACCCTGCGACTCCCTGCCATCTGATGAAGTCCGTCAATGTTTTGAGTAACAACAGAAGTGAGTTTCCCTTGGCTCTCTAACTTTGCCAAAGCAAAATGTGCATTGTTTGGTTTGACATCGGTGTAGATTAGATTGTTCTTGTAATAATTAAAGAATGTCTCTGTGTTACTAATAAAAAAACTATATGAAAGCATTTCCTCGGGCGAACGACCGAATTCTTGTACTGCCTCATAAAGTCCATTTTGCGAACGAAAATCTGGCACTCCGCTTTCCGTCGAAACACCAGCTCCACCGAAAAAAACAATTCTGTTACTGCTATTGATTATTCTNNAAGTATTAGTTATCAATAAGCCCCATGAATTACATGAGGCTTTTCAAAGATTACTTTAGCGTAATGTATTAGTTTAGTATGTCAAACCCTTTAATGGGGGCAGGGGAGTATTCTCCATTTGCCAAAAGTCGAGTAGTGGCTTTGAGAACGCTAACTTGTTAAGTCGCCCCTCAACGCTTAAGTTTATCTCGGATTCCCTTCCGTCTCTTAGCTTAGGCACAAACTCTGGGTCAATCAATACTGCACGACCAAGTGCTACAATATCGGTATATCTCAAAGCATCCAAGGCATCATCCGGATTCAAAATGTTTCCAGCTAACAATACTGGAATCTTGCCTCCAACGCTGTCATAGACGGTTTCCTTCATCTTAGATAAAAGGAAACATTATGATTTTTATCACACACTGCTAAGAAAACATCCTTTGGTTTACCAATCCCTTGCTTTTTAAGCTGCTTTGAAAGCCAATTCATTTCAACCCCAAGGCGATGCAAGTTCTCTTCTATAATTCTACCGTCCATAATAATTTCGGTGAACAGTGTTTCCTGCGAAGGTGTAATCTGCAAGTCCGCAGGAGTAGTAGGGCGATTCGAACTTTTCGGTAGGATAGTTAACTTGCCATTGCACTCGAATAATGCGGTTTGAATACTACTCAAATCGAAGTACCCTTGCTCTCGGCACATCATTAATAACTCGTCGAGGTCTAACTTTTCTTTTTTCATATTCTTTCGTATCAATTTCCCATTATCCATGATAATAGTTGGAGTTCCACTTAGATACTTGCGTGCTTTAGGAAATTTGTTCGCTATAACTCCAAGCAAAACTGTCGCTAATGCGTATATTACCATTGCCAAAAGAGGCTTCCAAGGCGCTTCAAGGTCTGTAGCAAATTCAGCGGCTATAGAACCAATGGTAATGCCTGTGATGTAATCAAAAAAATCAAGTTGCGAAACCTGCTTGTGTCCCATCATTTTTGTCATAACAAAAAGCACAATATACGAAAAGAGACTAGTTAAGAAAATTACAAAAATGTCCATACTCCACCTTGCTTGGGTTTTCTTTAGCTTTAGCGGTATGTTTAAATAATATTCTTTAGGTATTGGTGTGAAGCTGACAACGAATAAAAATTAGGCACAAAGGAAAATTCCCCTGTGCCTTAGCCGATAAAACATAGTATTATACGGAAGTATATCCGCCATCAACCTTAATGTTTTGCCCTGTTATGTATGAAGCCTCATCGCTCGCTAAAAAAATAGCCGCAGGATTAAGCTCGCCTTCATGACCATAGCGGCCAAGCGGAACCGAGGATTTCATAAAAGCTGTAAAGGATTCAGTCTGAAGAGTATCAATAGTCAATTCTGTTTCAAAGTATCCGGGACTGATTGTGTTACAGGTTACATTGTACTTCGCCAATTCAGCGGCAACGGCTCTTGTGAAGTTAATAACGCCGCCCTTTGAAGAGTGATATGCAACCGTATCCATGACGGTATTTCCGACCTGTCCATAGATTGAAGCGATGTTAATAATTCTGCCATATCGCTTTTCAACCATGTATTTTGCGAATGCTCTTGTAACTTTAAACACGCTTGTTAGGTCTGCTTGAAGCGTGAAATTCCATTCTTCGTCTGTCATGTCAAGCACACCTGCATTTTTAGATGCTCCGGCATTATTGACTAAAATGTCAACCTTCCCATAATACTTGATTGCTTCCTCAGCTGCTCTGAATACTGCCTCTGTGTCTGTAATATCGCATTTAATGGGTAAGCACCTAACACCCAAGGCTCTGATTTTTTCTGCTACTTTCTCCAGCTTTTCAAATCGTCTTGCCATTATTACTAAGTCTGCACCCTGTTTTGCAAATCCCATTGACATCTGAAGCCCTAAACCCGATGAAGCACCAGTAACTACCGCTACACGACCATGTAAATCAAACATAATACCCTCCAAAATTCCATATTTTGCTCTCCAAAATAAGAATAGCAAAATTAGTATTGACTATTAAGATGATAATATGAGCAATCTGAAATATAATTTTCAGAAGGATTCTATATGTATATAATTGTAATTACCTACTCACCAAAGCAGCGGAATAATCATAGTTTATTTCATAAGACTATAATTTAGTTATGGAGGACGTAAAATTTATGTTTACTTATGTTGACCAGTATTTGGTACATAAAGGCGATACTCTATATAGCATTACTAATAGGTTTAACCTGCTTAGTTATAGACAGCTATTACTTGTGAATCCCAGAATATCGAATCCAAATCTGATATATCCGGGTCAAGTTGTTAATATCCCAAAAATAGTTCCCATGAGCACCTATGTAGTAAGGCGTGGTGATACATTGGAGAATATTATCAATAATTATAATAGGGAACATGTAGAATTATATGGTAGCTCGATTACTATTAACGAGGTGCTTGCATTCAACCCAAGAATAACAAACCCTAACCTAATATATCCTGGTATGACACTGTATTTACCTGAGTTATTATGATATTAGGAATGAATCTTTTTAGAGTGAACCCCACCTGCTTTTGGTTAAGGCACTATCCACTAATGCAAAAATTCAACATAAACAGCAAAAGCAAGAATTGTAAAACGTATTGAGTTAATGCTGTCGAGTGGTATTCTACAATATAGATTATTAGTTTGCATTTCTCTTTGCAAAAAACAACAAATAGTGTATAATAGTAAAGGCTGACTAATTGCAGCCTTTTTACTTAATTCATTTTCCTGAAAGGGGATAACGATATGGAGAGAAATCCTTACGATACAAATACTAACGAACGTTCATACGTTTATAATGGTTCGTTTGACGAGGGCAACAAGAAAAGGCGTGGCAGCGATGCAGGCTGTGTTTTTCTTGTGTTCTTTAGCTTTGTCTTTTTAGCATTGGTGATTGGTATTTTGGCTCAGTTCTTTACTTCTACCGACCCATTACCCTCTGGTATGCCCACCCTTTCACCCAATCAAACGCATGGGGGCAACTACCCTTTACAAACTCCTAACGCAACATACAGACCCTTACCCGATTACGACGGAAAGCTTCCTGTAATTTCGGATATAGGCAATCCATTCCCAGATATAATCGATGGAGTAAAGCCGGGCGTTGTAAGTATTTGTAATTATGCCAATACTGGCGGAGTTTTTGGAAACGCCAGAACCCTTCAAGGCTCGGGCACAGGCTTTTTGATCTCATCAGAAGGCTATATAATCACAAACGCACATGTTATTGAAAATGCGGCATCGGTAACTATTATGCTAAGTAACAATAAAGAAATAGAAACCGAAGTGATTGGCTATGACCTTTCCTCTGATGTTGCGGTTATGAAAATCGATAATTCAAGACTTAAATTGCCTGCATTGCCTCTTGGTGATTCAGATAAAATCCGAGTAGGGGAATTCGTAATAACGATTGGCGATCCCTCTGGGCGTGAACTTGCAGGCTCGATTACTTTCGGAATCGTTAGCGCAAAGCAAAGGTCAGTCAACATTAACGGAAAAATCAATAAGTACATTCAAACAGATGCGGCAATGAACCCGGGTAACAGCGGCGGACCCTTAATTAACTCAAGAGGCGAGGTAATAGGTGTGAACTCTGCAAAAACCTTAACAGCAAGCTATGATGAGTTTGGAAATGCAATAAATGCCGAAGGCTTAGGCTTCGCTTTGCCTATAAACGATGCAATAAAGGTCGCTGAACAGCTTATAACCTCTGGTTACATTCAAAGACCAGGTGTAGGAGTATCCGTTGTGCTTATGGAGCCAGAAGAGCTTCAAGAAAAAGGGCTTGAGAACGGCATTATGGTGCATAGTGTTGTTGAGGGTGGACCGAGTGCGCAAGCTGGCTTAAAGCAAGGAGATGTTATCGTTGTGTGCGAGGGTATAAATATAAATTCTATCGACCAATTTGGCGAGCTTATCAGAAATCGCAAAGTAGGGGACACCATAACCGTTCGCTATTGGCGTGAGGGTGAGTTCCATAACACAATGATTGAAATTGGCGACTTGAATTTAATGGGTTGAGGTATAAAGTGAAGATTACTGTAATTGGCTGTGGCAGATGGGGTTCGTTTATTGGCTGGTACTTGAATAGCATTGGGCACGATGTAACCCTTTATGGGCGAGAAACGTCGGAAAAGTTTTCTCAAATAGCTAATACACGCACAAATGGTGTTCTCACCTTTGATGAGAGCATCAAACTTACTTCCGATTTGGTTGAAGCATGTTCTTCGCCAATAATTGTGGTATCTATAAACTCTCAAAATCTGCGTGAGCTTATTCGCTCGATAGCAGCTCTTGATGCAGGTGAAAAAATCTTTGTCCTCTGCATGAAGGGCATAGAAGTAGATACTGGAATGCGATTAAGCCAAATAGTCAAAGAGGAATACTTCACAAAGGAGTCGGGCAGCAGCATAGCTGTTTGGTTAGGGCCTGGTCATGTTCAAGACTTTTCAAAAGGCATACCTGGTTGCATGGTAATCGATTCAGATGATGATTTTGTCAAGAAAACACTTGTAGATGAGTTTTCAAGCAAACTGATACGCTTTTACTATGGAAACGACCTTATTGGCAACGAAATAGGAGCGGCAACAAAAAATGTAGTTGGAATTGCTGCAGGTATGCTCGATGCTATGAACATGTCCGCACTTAAGGGCGCTTTAATGACAAGGGGTGCATACGAGGTTTCGAAATTGATACGAGCCTTGGGTGGAAATCCAATCTCTTCTTATGGTCTTTGCCATTTAGGAGACTATGCCGCAACTGTTTTTTCAACACATAGCCAAAACAGACGCTTTGGCGAGGCTTTTATTTTAGGCGAGAAATACGAGAAACTTGCCGAAGGGTATTACACAGTTAAACCCGTTGTAAACCTTGCGAATGAGTTAGATGTGCAAATGCCTATTTGCCAAGCCATATTCGATGTACTTTATAATGATATGCGTATATCAGATGCTATTGATGCCCTTTTTGCGAGAGATATAAAATCAGAAATGCATTCGTAAATTCCTAAAATGGGCGAAAGTGTGAACTTTTCGCCCTATTTTTTTCATTCTGTTTTTATTTAATGTTAGCAAGACCTCGTGTATTTCAAACTAAACATAAATAATAGTATAAACATGGTAATTTTTTGGCACACTCTTTACAATTAAAACACCTTCTTTTTATTTTAGAAATATTCCAGCTATCGAAATCTGTAATATATTATGTTATTTTTACAAATGGCTATCATTTCAAATTATGGAGCGAAATTACCATTATTTTTATTCCGCACACAATTTTTTGCTTTTTTCTAATAAAAAATTGCTTGATTGATATTGTAAATGCATTATAATTAAAATGAACGAAGTTGATATAGTCATATACTGCTTCTGAACATTTTCATTACAAAAATAGAAAGGAAAAAAAAGATGAAAAAACTCCTCCCCCTCTCAAGCAAACGCCTTATTGCATTTGTTTGTTGTGCACTTATGATTATTTCGGTTTTCACACCGGGCTTCACAAACACAAAAGACAATTCCTCGCTTAAATCGAGGATTTTGCAAAGGGCTGAGCTTGCGAATCTAAAACCCGCCGGAAAACTTAACAAAGCAATTACTCCGGGTCCTATGCGCACAGCTCCAGCTGTTATCGATGATATCGCACATAATAGCACCAAGGCATTACAATCCTATTGGCTTGGCGATGTTTCTGGCGATGGCACAGTCAACACAGGCGATGCTACATTGATACTAAGATATTTTGTAGGCTATGTATCGTTTAACAGAGCACAGGTATTGCTTTCAGATGCAAATCAAGATGGCAAAACTAATTCAGGTGATGCGGTAACAATACTTTTGATTGTTGTAGGCAAAGTAAACCCAGCACAAATCGATTTAGACTTGGATGATTACGTTGATTATTTAGTTTCATACAATGACGGAATAGAAGAAGCTGAACTCGAAGTTCCTCTATCTGAATATGTTGCTGAAAATCAGTCATATACAATCCCTCTATTCATGTTGTCCTACCAGAACTATAGGTTCTTGGGTTGGCAATCAAGCGTTAATAATACAATTTATCAAGCTGGCGATTCCTTTGTTGTTACAAGTAATGTTACATTAACAGCAAAATGGTCTAACGTTGAAGGCACTTACTCTATTACCTTCTTGACAGACACCGACAAGGTTGTAACAGGTATGCCTGAGAATGTGCCTGAAATCCAAGCAGGTCAGGAATTTGCTATTCCTGCAAACGTTCCGTTCCGAGAAGATGGTCATCCTTTCTTGGGTTGGAAGTCTAATATCAATTATATTACTTTCCAGCCGGGCAGTGCATTTAATATGCCTGAATACGATGTTATCTTAACTGCTATGTGGGGCGATACTCCTGCGCATAAATGCGAGGTTACTATCAAGCTGTTTGACGTCATAAACGAATCAAATGTTGGCGAAATAAAGAAAACTCTTTATCAAACAACCACATTTAGCAGCTCTAATCTTGATTTGCCAGAAGGCTACAAAATTAGCGATGAATCACAATCGCTTACAGTTACCGTTGTTCAAGGCGGACCTACAACGGTTACAGTTACTCTCAATGTATTTGAATGTGTAACCACTGAGGGCGTTGACTTCAGAGTAATTTCTACTCCTAAGGGCGTAAACAACGTTCGCAATGGATTGGATAAAAACTACATTCTAAAGAACGACATAACAATGGGCAATTCAAACTTTATCCCAATCGGCTGGAAACAGGGTAACGACTTTGACTCGTTCACAGGTATATTTGACGGTAACGGCTTTATCATCGAAAACCTCCTTTGCGACTACTATGATAGCGGCTCATCTGTTTCGAATGTAGGACTATTCTCTTCAAATGAAGGCACAATCAAGAACTTAGGCGTAATGACCGCACTTGGCACTGATACCTCATCTTGGGGAATTTTCGGATTCCGTAATGTTGGTGCTATAGCTGGCAGAAACGAAGACAATGGCATTATTCTTAATTGCCAAGCACTTGGTTATATAGGCGTAAGTGAAACCTTTGATAATGGCGAGCAGGGTGGCGGTGGTGCCGGTGGTATCACTGGTAGCAGTTCCGGCTTAGTATCATGCTCTGGTTTCTATGGCTACCTCGAAGGTTCATTCTGGATTGGAGGCGTAGTAGGTAAAAACTTTGCAACCGTTGAATATTGTTGGTCTGCAATCGGTATCAACTCTGGTTATGATGCAGAAACCGCTTACTATTATTCTTTCCGTTATATTGGAGGTCTCATTGGTGGCTCGGGACAAGGTACTGTTCATGATTCATACGTTGGTCTTATCGACATAATTAAAGGCGATATGGCTGTTGGCGGTATTATGGGCTGGTGCAGCAAAGGCTCCTTGGATAACATATTCTTATTTGACTGCGGTGGTGGCGGAATCCAATACGTTACTGGACCTGCTGATATAATTATCGGTTATGTTCCAGATGGTGGAATGCCATCTTACTCAGGACTATACGAGTATGAAAACGTTGAAGGCAACACACTTCCCGAAGAATTTAGCGAAGAAGTATGGGATTTCGGTTCAACCGAAGAGTTCAACGAGTTCCAATATATCCCCGACTTGATTAAGAATCGTCGTTTCTTCTAATAAGTAAACTCCAAAAACTTTACGACCCTGCAAACGCAGGGTCGTAGTTTATTTTGGTGTGAAAGTTTAATCCTTTTTCTTTTTGCTCTTTTTGTAGCTTTGGCAACTCTCCTTGTATGCACATCCGCTACAGCCTGCACAACCACCTTTCTTTGAGTTTTTTATATAGTTCAGAAATGCCAAAATCACAATTACTAAAACTGCTGAGCCAACAATCAATGTTGCGATATTGTCTTTAATCCATTCAAACATAAAAGCACCTCCTAATAATAATATTATTATACAGTTTTGATTGTTAAAATCAAGATTTTTATACCCATACTGTAATAAAGTAACACTCCCTTTCATAGAATCTCTTAGGATAGGAGGACAGGCAATTGATAAGCTCAAGCCCGATTATAAAAGATAGCGGATTATCGTTTTACTTCCCAAATAAATTGAAGCAGGCGATTTCCTTAGCTTGCTCAAATCCAAGGGTAGAGGAGATAAGAATTAGAGTAAATGCCCCCATTCAAGTTATAACCNNATGTTACGATGCGAAAACTCTAATCAATACATTATTTCACCCGAGGAATGCACAAATCTCTATATGGCATTTTGCGAGCATTCGCTTTACGCCTGTGAAGAAGATACAAGGCAAGGCTTTTTAACAATACCGGGAGGCTATAGGATAGGTATTTGTGGAAAGGTTTTAATAGAGAATGGCATTGTTAAAAGATACGTTGCCGTAAACGCTTTGAATATTAGAATCTCTAAGCAATGTATCGGCTGTGCAAATACAATAATGCCAAAAATCCAAACGCCTGACGGGATAAAATCAACCTTGATAATCTCTGCACCTGCTGTTGGAAAAACTACACTTTTGCGTGATATAACAAGGCAGCTGGCTCAAACTGTTCAGAATCCGCCTATAAAGGTGTGCGTAGTTGATGAACGTTCGGAAATTGCGGGTGCATACAATGGCATCCCTCAAAACTCAATTGGCGTGCGTAGTGATTGCTTAGATAATTGCCCGAAGGCGATTGGAATCTCGATGGCTGTTAGGTCTTTATCGCCAACTGTCTTGATTACAGACGAAATTGGCAAGCCTGAGGACGCAAGCGCCATACTCGATGCAAGAACCTGTGGCATTTCTGTAATAGCATCAGCTCATGCAGGAAGCGTGTCAGATGTAGTATTACGCCCTGCAATAGGTGAGCTTATTAGGCAAAGAGTTTTTGAAAACATAGTGCAAATAAAAATCAAGAACGGCGAACGAAAGTACGACTGTTTCGATTTAAGCGAGGTGAAGCTATGAAGTGGCTTGCAGCAGCATTCGCATTTTCGTTGTGCACGCTTATCGGCTATATGAAGTCGAACAAACTTAGTTCAAGAAGCAATGCCATTTCGCAGTTACTTCATGATTTAAGGCAAATAGGAACGCAATTGGAGTACACCTCGCTACCGATAGGAGAGCTAATAAAGCGAATCAAGACATCAATACCCGAGTTGTGGGAGCAGCTTTCTCAAAGCCTATCGCAAGGCAAAAGCACGATTGAGGCTTGGCATGAGACGGTTGAGCTATGCGAAGAGGATACGCTTTTAGGAGCATTAGAGGAAGAGGAGATGAAGGTGCTAAACGATTTCTTTTCTACCTTCGGCTCAAGCGATAAAAACTCACAAAAGCAAAACATAAATACGGCTTGTACGCAATTAGAAAGCATATTTGCCGAAGTTGACAAGGATTCGAAAAAGAAGCAGAAAGCGTTTTTCACAGTAGGAGTTCTAACTGGGATTGCGCTTGCAATACTCATGTTATAAACAAATTTGAAGGGAGAAATCACGTGGAAATAGGGATGATTTTCAAAATAGCGGCTATAGGAATTTTGGTTGCGGTAATAACAATGTTGCTTAAGCAATCGGGGCGAGATGATATGGCTATGATTGCAGCATTGGCAGGGCTTATTATCGCAATAACTATGATAATAAACGTAGTTGCCGATTTGTTCGATAGCCTAAGAAGGGTATTTAATCTCTTCTAATGGGCATTATTAAAATCGCACTATTGGGAATAGTTGTTGCAATTATCGCCTTAACGGTCAAAAGTTTTAAGCCCGATATGGGAGTGTTTGTGTCGATAGCCGCCGGTGTTGTGCTTATGCTTTACATAATTGCAGAGATTAGCGGAGTAATCGACTCAATAAATCAAGCAATCACCAAATATGGGCTTAATACCGAATATGTGGGTGTAGTAATCAAGGCGTTAGGAATCGCATACACAACCCAATTTGCCGCCGATATTTGCAAGGACTCGGGCGAAGCGGCACTCGGTACACGAATTGAGCTATTCGGACGCGTGATGATTATCGCAAGCGCATTGCCGCTCGTACTTTCCATATTAGAGATGGTATTAAATATGTTTGAGTTAGCTTAAAGGGGGAGGGAGATGAAACACTTAATCTTTATCGCATTAGTTTTGTTGTTGCTTATGCCAACAAGCGCTTTTGCTGTTGTTGAATCGCCCAAGCCCTTGGAAGATGACATAATCGAGGAGTTGCAAAACGAATTTGGAAAGTGTGACTTTTCAAGCTGGGAAGCGCATACGCAAGGCAGCTTGTTCGAGAATTTTAGCGTTTCAGAAATGGTAGCTGGATTTTTGAGCGGCAACCCCGATTTAGCATCAGACAACATATTTGACAAGCTATCGGGAGTGATAAAGGATACCATAAAACAAAGCGTTGGTTTCATGTTCGCCATACTGGCTATTTCACTTGTTACTGGGCTTTGTAATGCCTTGATACCGGATGAGAAAAGCTCCATGCGTGAGGTTACTGGCTTTATTCTAAGCGCAATGTGTCTTGGGATTGTTGTAACGGCGTTTTCTTCCGCTGTTGGTAGTGCTACTCAAAGCATTCAAGCTGTATCTGTATTTGCAGAAACGACCATGCCATTAACTTCGGTGCTGTTAATTGCTTCAGGTGCAACTATGACATCGGGAGTAGTATCGCCTTTAATGGCAGTGCTAAGTACAACCGTTATAGGTATTGTAAAAACTGTGATTATGCCTTTGATTCTTATGGGATGTGTGCTTTCGGTGGTTTCGTCTATTTCGCCTAAGGCACAACTAAAGCAACTTTTAGCGCTAGTNNCAACGGTTTATACAGGCTTGATTGTATTAAAAGGGCTTGCAGCAGGTAGCTATGACGGACTAAGCATTAAAACTACCAAGTATTTGATTGATAAAACGGTTCCAGTTGCAGGCGGGTTCTTTTCTGGAACATTAGATACAACCATGGCTTGTGCTCAAATGGTGAAAACTGCAGCAGGGTTGGCGGCAATAGTGGTAGTGATAATCATTATTTCAAAAACGCTATTGACTATATTTTGCACAAATATGACCTTCAGATTGACTGCTGCTATGTGCGAACCGGTTTCAGATGAGCGGGTTCCTAAACTGCTGGTAGGTGTTGCGGATATGATGTCGTTCCTATTTGCGGCTGTGCTTGTAAGCGGATTGATGTTCATTATCCTATTTGGTTTAGTGATAACTTGCGTATAGGAGGGGAAAATGCATGAGATTGTGAATATTGTGCGAATTGCGGTGATTATGGGCATTATTTGTATGTTGTTCGAATCAATATTGCCCGATGGAAGTCAAAAAAATGCTCTTAAAGCGGTTATAGGCATAGTCTTTTTGATTTCAATAGCAGAGCAAGTAGTTAGGGTGCTTACATAAAAAATATTATTAAGGAGGTAAAGCTATGGAAAAGAAAAAACCTAAACAAGGGATGCTTGCGAAGTTCACAGAAAAACTGAAGAAAAATAAAAAACTTGAAATTGCGGTATATGTTGGCTTAGGGGCATTAGCATTGCTTATATATCTTAGCTCGCTAAACACGCCTGCAAATAACGATGTGTACCAGAATCAAACTGCTCAAGTAACCATGCAAAGCACTCAAGATTCGGTAAAACAAATCGAAGAAAGACTTGAAAAAACTTTGATGCAAATTCGAGGGGCAGGGAATGTAACTGTTATGATTACTTACGAAACGAGTAAGGAAATCGTTCCTGCACTTAGCGTTACGAGTCAAAGCAGTTCACAGACAGGGGATTCGAGTTCAAATTCGAGTCAAAACGATTCAAAATCACCTGCAACAATTACTCAAGGTGGCAATGAAGCGCCTATTGTACTCACAGAAATTGAGCCGAAGGTTAGGGGGGTGATTGTGATTGCGCAAGGTGCGGCAGACTTAACTGTAAGAATGAACCTAATGCACGCGGTTCAAACAGTTTTAGGTGTAGAAGCAGCAAATATTGAGGTATTTGAAATGGGTGTTTCGAATATAAATGACTAATAGAATATATGGAGGGTAAAATCATGAAAAAAATCAATGTTAAATGGCTTAACAAAAGTACGGGAATTATCGTATTGACGGCAATCTTGTTTATTTGCGCTGTATATCTAAACATACAGAGTAATAAAAAGGCATCGCAGGTTGCAAATATCGATGATCCAACATACAATGGGAGTAACGATACCACCACGGTTAGTGGCAGCGGCTACTTTACAGCATTTAGGCAAAACAGGGAAAGCTCTCGTGCAAAGCAGATTGAGCAGTTAGATGCTGTAATTGCCCACAGCGGCACAGATGCTGAAACGCTAAAGGAAGCGCAGGAGTTAAAACTTGCGATAATCTCAAGCATGGAATTAGAGTTCACTGTCGAGAGCATGATAAAATCAAAGGGCTTTACCGATTGTGCTGTAACATTCCATAAGGGTTCGGTGAATGTAATAGTCAATGCACAGGAGTTGACTGAAGAGCAGGTAGCCAGGATTCTTGAAATCGTAATAAGGGAAACTGGAGAAGACCCCTTGAATGTGAAGGTTAGCACAGCGAAATCTCAAAAGTGAGAGTCGCTTAAGGGCTAAATTCATCAAAATTAAAAAAAGTGCATTTGGGGTTTTCAAACACAGAATTATTTGGTATAATTTCTTGTAGAATTGGCATCACCGGATGCACTTTAAGTTAGCAATGATTGACGGAAGTCAAAATAAATATTTGGAGGGTCTAATATGGCAGAGGTTTTAGAAGGTAAAGGGGTAAAAGTACCTCTGACAAACGAAGGCAACATTATTTTTTCGCCTGATGTAGTGGCGACAATCGCTGGAGTTGCAGCAACCTCAATAGAAGGTGTTGCTGGAATGAGTGGCGGTATTGTTGACGGAATTGCTGAAATATTAGGTATGAAGAACTTCAAAAAGGGCGTTAAAGTTGAGCTTGGTACTGAAGAAACCATAATAAATGCAAACATCGTTATCAAATACGGCTATAAACTGAACGAGATCTGTGCAAAGGTTCAGAAGAAAATCAAGAATGCAGTTGAAACCATGACAGGTTTACGAGTTGTCTCTGTTGATGTATCTGTATTAGGAATCAGCTTTGATGACGATAATAAGAAGAAGCAGGTTCAAACCGAAACTGCTAAATTAAAATAAGGAGAGCTTATGAAAGTTATTGATAGGATACTGCTTGCTGTTTTACTGTTTGCGCTTATTTGTGCAAGCATAATGACAGTAGTCTTAGAATTTGATATATTACAATATGAGCCTTTAAGTCGTGTTTTTGGATTGGACAAGCTAATGCATAAATTACTCGCTTCCCTAATCTTAGGGGCTGGGTCGCTTATCATTTTGTTTGTGTGCGTTAGATTGTTTTTCGCAGTTTTGTTTCCTCAAAAGAAAACCGATGCAGATATAAAGCGCACACAAATTGCAGCAAATGAGTTGGGTATTGCATATATCACGATTGATGCACTAAAAAGCATGGCACATAGAATATGCTCACTACATAAGTTCGTGAACGATTGCTCAGCTTCTGTAACCGTTGTAAACGATGGTATCGTTGTTTCGGTTAAGATTACACCTATACCCGATACCAACTTGCCCGAAAGCATAGTTCAATTACAGACAAGCCTAAAGACGAATTTGGAGCAGCAGTCAGGAATCAATGTTGTCGAGATTCCAATACTTGTGTTACCCCCTGCTATCAAAAAGGGTTCTACGGCTTTAAAATAAATTTTACGAGGTGAAAAATGGAAAATTTAACAGATTTCTTTAAAAAGTACAGATGGAGAATAATCCTCATTGCAGTAGGTATTCTGTTCTCATTTTTGGTATTCTCATTAGGTTTTTGGCGCACAATACTATTAACTGTTGTTATTCTTGTTTGCTATTATTTCGGTGCAAATGCGGATAAAAAGGGTAGTATTAAAAAGTTGTTTGATTACGACTCCAGAGATTAAGGAAGTATTCTATGAGCAGGAAGACCGCACGAGAGGTCGCAATGAAGATTACCTTTGCACGACTATTAGGTGGCGAGGCGATTTATAATGATGTATTAGAAAAGTCAGATTCTGAAAAAACGCCCACAGAAGAGGATATTGCATTTGCGGATAAACTTATTGATGGTGTTCAAGCGCATTCAGAGGAGTTAGACACCCTAATAAACGAGTACGCAAAAAACTGGACAACCGAGCGCCTACCCAAGGTTGATTTGGTGATTCTACGAATTGCATTGTACGAGCTAATGCATAGCGAGAATCCCACTGGTGCTATAATAAATGAGGCGGTCGCTTTGGCTAAACGCTTTTGCGATGAGAATTCTTATCAATACATTAACGGTATTTTAGGCTCCTACGTAAGGCGTGAGGACTAAGGAGTAATTATTACTTTGGATTTTATTTTATCGGTATCACAACTTAACGAGTATGTTGAAACCATTATAACACAAGACCCCATGCTATCTGATTTATATATCGAGGGCGAAATTAGCGGCTTCAAGCGATACGGTTCGGGGCATTGCTATTTCTCATTAAAAGATGCGGACGCAATCGTCCGCTGCGTTTTCTTTAAACATTATAATCAGTATCTAAAATTCCAGCCCAAAGATGGTATGCGTGTAACTGTGCGAGGTTCTGCTTCCTTTTACGCTAAAGACGGCAACTTTCAAATTGTTGTAATATCTATGAAAGAGGTAGGCGAGGGCGAGTTGTTCAAACGCTTCATCGAATTAAAGGCTAAACTCGAATCAGAAGGGCTTTTCGATGAGGAATTAAAAAAGCCTATCCCTTTTCTGCCAAGATGTATTGGAGTGGTAACTTCAAACACTGGTGCGGTTTACCATGATATAGTAACCGTTGCTTCACGCAGATTTCCGAAGATGAACATTCTGCTTTGCCATTGTGCTGTGCAAGGTGTTGATGCTCCTAATGAGATTATTTCAGCGATTCAATGTTTAGATAGTTTAGATTATGTTGATGTAATTATAGTTGGTCGTGGTGGCGGAAGCTACGAGGACTTAATTGCGTTCAATGATGAGGGCGTTGCAAGGGCAATTTTTGAATGTGTTACGCCAATTATCTCTGCTGTCGGTCATGAAACCGATTACACAATTGCAGACTTCGTTGCCGATATGCGCGCGCCTACACCATCAGCTTCTGCGGAGATTGCCGTACCCATGTTTAGCGATTTTGAATCTGAGTTGGATGAGATTCATAACGATTTGTACGAGTATGCTTTTGATTTGATTAAAGATCATCGCATTACGGTAGATAACCTGTTCCAATCAAGCTCATTTGCTATTTCCGAAAACAATTTGAGCCTTGCAAGCGTTGAACTCGCAGAAATCGAGTCGAACATATCTAATTTTGCCGGAAAAATCTTGTTAGAGCATAAGCATACCTTCAACATCATCAATGAAGCATTATCATCGCTGTCTCCCAAAGCGGTTTTGAAGCGTGGGTATGCTATAGTTAAAAATTCAAAAGATAAAATAGTTTCAAGTGCAAAAGAGTTTAACAAAGCCATGGATAAGACTAATTCTGCAACAGTTGAATTTCATGATGATTGTATAAAGGTTCAAAGAATCGAGTAGTACGCAATTTTTTGATAATCGGTCAAACGACCGATTTTTTTGATTTAAATTTGCGAAGTTTTCAGATTGCTGTCGAATCCACAATGATAAGTATATCTGTAGTTTTTATGGTAATAATAGACATCAACATAACAAGGAGGAAATTATTGTTTATGAATATGCGTTTACTAAAACTAACACATTCCGGTTGGAATGAAACTGAAGAGAATATGCTTTTTGAAGAGGTTAAGGCTGCAAGGCAACTAGGCAAGCCGTTAAAGTCTGTATTTGAAAAGGTGGCTGATTTAACTGGCAGACAGCCAAACAGCATCAGAAACTACTATTATGTGCGAATAAAAAGCATGGATGAATCAGACGAAATGTTTATCGGAGCTACTGCTTTCGTTCCTTTTACGGATTCAGACGTTAGGGAACTGCTAAAAACAATACTAACGAAGCAAGCAAAAGGAATGTCTGTTAGGGCTTGCACAATGCAAATGGGTGATAATGATACATCAAAAATGCTTAGATTTCAAAATAAGTATAGAGCTGTTATCAAAAATAACCCCGAGTTGGTGCAAAGCGTAATAGAAGAGCTAAAAGCGGAAGGTATAGAAGCACACAACCCCTATAAGCAATCAAAAAAGCTAAAAGCTAAGCAAAACAGCGGTGAACTCCTTGATGCGGTGTCATCTGCTGTAGATGGTCTTTCGAATGTTGAGGGCTTAGATGTGCATTCGCTATTCGAAGCCTTGGGGGCTTTGGCGAAAAGCGCAAACCGTGGAGCTGTAGCATTGCAGCGCATTTCCGAAATCGAAAATAATTCGTACAAGGATTTGCCAAGGGTTTATGATGAGCTGCAAGAGTTGCGTGAAACAGTTGTTGCACGTGAAGAAGAGCTTTCAAAGCAAAAAGAGAGATTTACTTTACTGCTATCAATTTATAGAAGACTTATGAGTGTAAATCGAGATTTCCTTGGAAAAACAAGCGTTTTGAAAGTCAAGGTATTAGGCTCGTATGTTAAAGAACTATCAAAAAGCATTTCTGATTGCGATAAAGCGATGGGCGAATATGTTATCTAAAAGCTAAGTTAAAAGCCGTGGGCTAATAGCTTGCGGCTTTTTTGTTTGAACCAGCGCAGATAATGTGGTATCATACCAAAGGAATTGAAAAACAATGGAGGAAAAAATGAAGCACTCATTATTAGATAAAATTCAAAGTCCCAAAGATGTAAAAGCACTATATAAAAACAATCCCAAAAGCTTCGTTGCTCTTTCAAAGGAAATTCGTGATGTATTGATTGAAACCGTTTCAAAAAACGGAGGTCATTTATCACCAAATTTAGGCGTTGTAGAATTGACATTAGCTATTCATATAGCTTTCGATATTCCAAAGGATTCAATCGTATTCGATGTTGGGCACCAGTCGTATGTTCATAAAATGATTACAGGCAGAGCTGATAGAATTAGCACCTTGAGAAAAATTGGTGGGCTTTCGGGCTTTCCAAAACGCAGCGAAAGCGAATATGATTTTTTTAATACGGGTCATGCAAGCACCTCTGTTTCAGCTGCTTTAGGAATAGCTCGTGCTAAGAAGTTGAAAAATGATGATTCTCTCTCCATTGCCTTGGTTGGCGATGGCGCTTGCTCGGGAGGTATGATTTTTGAGGCTATGAACGACATAGGACACTCCGAGTTACCTCTTATAATTATTTTGAATGACAACACTATGGCGATTGCCAATACTGTAGGAGCTTTTAGAACGCATCTCACGAAAATTCGTGCAAGCAGACCGTATATTTCATTTAAGCGTTCTACAAGAAACTTTTTGCTAAAATCGAAAGTCGGAAAATATTGCGCTGTAAAGTTAGAGAACCTCAAAAATAAGCTGAAATATTTTGTTCTACCTAATGTATATTTCGAATCCTTAGGCTTATCGTATATAGGGCCTGTTGACGGACACGATATTCCCGATATGTTGAACGCATTTAGTATTGCAAAGAAGCTGAAGCGTCCCGTTGTTGTGCATGTTGTTACGCAAAAGGGTAGGGGATACAAGCCTGCGGAGGAGAACCCAGAAAAATTCCATGGAATTGGTGCTTTTGATGCGAAAAACCCAAGCGATTCTAATAAACTATCGAACTCGCAAGTGTTTGGAGATACATTATTAGAACTTGCAAGGGAAGATGAAAGCATCATAGCAATAACCGCCGCAATGCCTTTAAGTACGGGGTTAATTCCTTTTGAACAGACTTTCCCAGAGCGATTTTTTGATGTTGGAATAGCCGAGCAACACGCAATAACAATGTCAGCGGGCGCAAGCGTTGGCGGCTTAAAGCCTGTTGCAGTTATATACTCAACATTTTTACAAAGGGCATACGACCAAATATTGCATGATGTTTGCTTGCAGAATCTTCCTGTAGTAATCGGAGTTGATAGGGCTGGACTCGTTGGCGATGATGGCGAAACCCACCATGGCATATATGACATAAACTTTTTACTCTCTATGCCAAATATGTGCTTATTCTCACCTGCAAGTATATGTGAACTAAAAGAAATGCTAAAACTTGCGCTGCACATAAATAAACCTGTAGCTATTAGATATAATCGTGGGTTATTACCCGATTTCGAGTTAAAAACCCCTGTAAAGTTTGGAACATGGGAAGAAGTAAAGCCTATGCAAAGGGTGAACATTGTTGCGACTGGCAGAATGTTAGAAACCGCAATCACAGCATCGCATGACCTAAACGTAGGTGTAATCAATGCAAGGTTTTTGAGCCCTCTTGATTATGAGATGCTAAAGTTACTAAAACAAAATTCAAGAGCAATAATTACACTTGAGGACGGATTGGCAGAGGGTGGATTTGGTTCAAGGGTTACAAGGTTCATGGGCAACGATATAAGCGTTCACAACTTAGGAGTTCCTAACAGAATTATTCCTCATGCATCTGTAAACCAACAGGATGAGCTTTGCGGAATAGATGCAAGCTCAGTTCGCAGAAAAATCATGAATATTTTGGGAGTGTAGAATGTCGCAAGTTCGTGCAGATGCAAAACTTTTTTCAGATGGTTTGGCAAAATCGCGTGAAAAAGCACGCTCTTTGATAATGGCTGGTGTTGTGTATTCTAATGGTAAGAGAATAGACAAACCTGGCGAAATGGTTACCCCTGAAACGATTCTTGAAATTAAGCAAGACCCTGTACCCTATGTAAGTCGTGGGGGTTTGAAGCTAAAAAAGGCATTGGATAGCTTTCCTATAACTGCTGAAAACAAGGTTTGTGCTGATATTGGCGCATCCTCTGGAGGCTTTACGGATTGTATGCTTCAGCATGGTGCAAAAAAGGTTTATGCGATAGATGTTGGCTACGGTCAGTTTGACTGGGGTTTGCGAAACGATTCAAGAGTAGTTGTTATGGAACGCACTAATGCAAGATATATGGAAACTTCTTGGTTTACTGAAAACTTAGAATTTGCTGCCATGGATGTATCTTTCATATCAATAAAGCTCATTCTCAAGCCTCTCTACGAGATTATGCAGTATGGCGGAGAGGTTGTGGCATTGGTTAAGCCGCAATTCGAGGCAGGGCGCTCAAAGGTAGGCAAGAATGGTGTAGTGCGTGAAGAATCTACTCATATAGAGGTGCTGTCGGAGGCGGCGAATTTTTCTATGCAGTTGGGATTTGAGGTTGTGGGTATGAATTTTTCACCTATTACAGGTCCAAAAGGCAATATCGAATTTTTACTTGCTTTGAGAAAATCAAACATTCAAACTATACAAGACATAGAGTCCGTAGTTACTGATACAGTTAAGCAAGCACATTCAAGCTTACATTCGCAATAATTACTGTTAAGATTTAGGTTTTGTGATAATATCACACTTCAAAAGAGAAAATATTGGAATATTCTTATAAAAAGGTATTGACAACTAAAAAATTTAGGTGTATTCTTGCATTAGTATTAGCACTCTATGGCGTTGAGTGCTAATAATATGAAAGGAGAAGGGCTTGTTGAGTTTGGATTTGCGTAAACTGATGATTTTGCAAGCAATCATTGACGATTATGTTATGACTGCTATGCCTGTTGGCTCCCGAACTGTTTCGAAGCATTCAGGGCTAAATCTTTCGTCTGCAACAATCCGGAACGAAATGTTCGACCTAAAGGAATTAGGTTTGTTAGAACAACCCCATACCTCCTCGGGTAGTATGCCTTCAGAGAAAGCTTACCGCCTATATGTGAATAGACTTATGCAGAAATCCAACCTTAATTCAGATGAGATTGAGCATATATCGAAGCACTATTCAAAAAAAATAAACGGTGTTGAAGACGTTGTAAAGCAAACGGCATTGGTTCTGTCGCAGATGACCAACTATATGTCTATGATTATTACTCCGCATCTCAACGATGCCGAACTACGCAGGATTCAAATAATTCCTGTAACCGATGATAAAGCGTTATTGGTTATAGTTTCAGATGTTGGCTTGTTGCGTGATGCGATAATTAAAGTTCCAAGCGAGATAAGCGAGCATGAGTTGGATAGAATCTCCGAAATGCTTACAAATGCGCTTTCAGGCAAAAAGCTAAGCGAAATATCAAATAGCTATATGCCCGATTTGTTCAAAGAACTAGGCGAAAGAAGAGAGAGCCTTGAGTTTATTAACAAACTTGGCGAAAACCTCAAAAAGGCATCAAAGAGTACTAAGCAGGAGGTTGAAACCTACGGAGCAAAGAACCTATTGAGTTTTCCGGAGTATTCTGACATTGAGGTTGCAAAAAATTTACTTGATGCACTTGAGCAAAGGGATATGATTTATGCACTACTATCAAACGCAACTGATTTAGAGTTTTCGATTAAGATTGGAAGTGAAATTGAAGACCCAAAATTGACGAATTGCAGCATAGTAACCGCCACATATAGTATTGGCGGCAGACCTTTGGGTTCAATGGGTGTGTTAGGTCCTACCCGCATGAATTATTCTCGGGTTTTGGCAATACTAAGCCATATAGGAAAATCCTTGAGCGAAATATTAAATCAAATGTACTTAGATACAGATTGAATATAGGAGGGTGAATAGATGAGAAAAAAAGAGTGTTCGGCTAATGTTGAAACCAACAAAACAGAACAAGAAGTAGAA
>LSQX01061554.1_pt2 | contig 22642 bp, 18 predicted proteins | sample 654561 | NCBI WGS metagenome assembly LSQX01 (sample SAMN04489861, study PRJNA283612) | anaerobic digester metagenome | isolation source: 4 biogas reactors fed with cattle manure at either 37C or 55C with and... | place: Denmark: Kongens Lyngby | collected 2014
GCACGTAATTTGGACCCATCAAGACAGACCTGTGGCATTCGGTGCCATACCGACAGTGAATTTTTAGAGGATGTGTATACTATGAATGATTTTATTCACAGTGGCGGGAAAGATGTACTGCGCGAACAAAAAGAAGTAACAGGTCTTTCGGAAGAGGTTCCTTATCTTGTAACTGAATACGGTGGCCATATGTATCCCACAAAGAGGATAGATTGCGAAGAAAGACAAATGGAGCACTGCTTAAGACATTTAAGAATTTTAAATGCAGCAGCTATGGATGCATTTATTGGCGGTACAATAGGTTGGTGTGCATTTGACTATAATACCCATAAGGATTTTGGGTCGGGGGATAGGATTTGTTATCACGGCATAATGGATATGTTTCGGATACCTAAATTTGCTGCATTTGCTTATAAAAGTCAAATGGAGCCGGTAAAACAAGTTGTCCTCGAACCGGTAACGTTTTATACCCGTGGTGAAAGAGCCATTGGCGGGATTGTTCCTTTAGTAATTCTGACAAACTGTGATTATATTGATTTTATATATGGAGGTGAAAACCTAGGTAGGTATTATCCCGCTTACAAAGATTATCCCGGTCTGACACATCCACCGGTAATAATTGAAAAAATGCCGGGAGAGTGGGGAATGGAGTGGAAAGATGGAGAATTTGCAGGATATATTGGTGCAAAAGAAGTTATTAGAAAAAAATTCTGTGCCAATCCCATCCCCACAAGGCTTATAGCCATTGCAGATGACAATGTTATTTTTGCTGACGGTATTGATGCAACCAGAGTGGTATATAAGCTTGTAGATCAGGAGAATAATCTACTCCCATATAGTAACGAAACAATAAAGATATCCGTAGAAGGTCCGGGTGAACTTATCGGCCCGAATGAAATGCCTTTAATAGGAGGGTGCATTGCAGTATGGGTAAAATCAAAGAACCAAAAGGGCGAGCTCTCTATTACTGCACATTGCTCAAGATTTGAATCGAATAAAATTATAATCAGGGTGGAATAAGCGGCACGAAATATTATTATTTTTGAAAGAGGCGATTACATGAAAAATTTAAAACTATTATTCTTAAGCATGGAAGATGTTATTGATTTAGGCGGTCTTGACATGAAAAAAGCAATATATGACATAGAAAATGCCATGTCACTCTATGAAAAAGGAGAATGTCTTTTGCCGTCAAAGGTCGTGATGGAATGGGGGGAGAAAAAAAGGATTAATGCAATGCCCGGATATATAAATGGCGAGTATGATATGGCGGGTATCAAGTGGATAGGTAGTAATCCCGAAAACCCGGTTAAATACAATCTGCCGAGAGCATCTGCACTAATTATTCTTAATGACCCGGAAACAAAGATTCCTTTAGCGGTTATGGATGGAACTGTAGTAAGTGCCATGAGGACAGGCGCAGTTACGGGAGTTGCTGCAAAGTATTTATCGAGAGAAGATTGTGAGAATCTTCTATTGATTGGAGCCGGTGTTCAAAACAGAACCCAGTTAAAAGCCATTATGGCAGTAAGGCCAAGCATTAAAAAGGTTTCGGTGTATGACATCTATTACGAAAAATCTCAAAAGTTTGCTGAAGAAATGTCTAAAGAAGAAAATATTGAAATTATTCCTGTCAAAGCGCCGGAGCAAGCAGTGGCAAATGCAGATATATTTATAACTGCTACAGTTACATTAGAACCAATTGTTAGAGAAGAATGGGTAAAGCCCGGAGTTTTTTATTCTCAGGTAAGTGGTTATGAAGCAACATATAATGCTGTAAAAAGATTTGATAAGATTGTTGTTGATGTCTGGGAAAAAGTAAAGGACAGGATGTCAAGTACATTAGCCTTAATGGCTGCAGATGGTCAGTTGTCAGATCATGATATTTATGCAGAATTAGGTGAGATTGTTAATGGCGCAAAAAAAGGAAGGATTAATAACAATGAAAGTGTTTACTTTAATTCGGTAGGCATGGGAACAGGAGATTTAGCAATTGCAACACGGATATATAGGGAAGCTTTAAAAACCAATAGAGGTGTAGAATTAAAATTATGGGATACACCGCTATATGTATAGCAAAATACGAATATTGTGAAGCTTTCTATGGAGGTGTTATTATATGGATAATGAGTTTTTTAAGAGTACTTTTGATGCAGTTGATAAAAATAAGAAGCTAGTTTTAGCAGCAGAAAGATATATTTGGAATAATCCTGAAATAGGATTTAAAGAATGGAAAACATCAGCATATTTAGAAGAAAAGTTTAATAATCTAGGCTATGAATTAATAAAGCCTGATAACATCCCGGGGTTTTATACAGATTTTGATACGGGAATTCCGGGGCCGAAAATTTTACTATTGGGTGAATTAGATTCTGTTATCTGTAGTGGACATCCTGAAGCCGACCCTGAGACGGGAGCAGTACATGCTTGTGGTCACAATGNNACAATGTGCAGCATTATTGGGAATTGCCGCAGCATTAATGGAAGAAGGGGTATCTGAAGGGTTATGCGGAAGTATCAGATTATGTGCAGTTCCTGCAGAAGAAGGAATAGATATTCAATACCGTGAAGAATTACGTAAAAAAGGTATAATACATTATTATAGCGGTAAGTTAGAATATATGTACAGAGGTTTTTTTGATGATGTAGATATTGCAATGATAATTCATGCTAATACCGAAGGAAAAGGATTTAAGATAAATAGTCTACAAAATAACGGGAATATAAAAAAGCGGATTGTTTTCAAGGGAGTGGCTTCTCATGCAGCAGCACCTTATAATGCAGTAAATGCTTTATATGCAGCAAATTTAGGATTAAACGCAATCAATGCATTAAGAGAAACCTTTGAGGAGGAAAATGGTATTAGAGTTCATCCTATTATTACTAACGGAGGAACATCTGTTAATGCCATACCAAGTGAAGTAATAATTGAGACCCATGTACGTGGGGCATCAGAAAAGGCTATCCATAAAGAAAATTTAAAAATCAATCGTGCTCTTGCAGGAGCAGCTGTGAGTATGGGGGCTAAAGTATTTATAAGTGACCGCCCAGGAGCATCACCGCTTATTAATAATAAGGATATGATAGAGGTTGCAAAGGAAGTGATGGGAGCAATTGTGCCTCCTGAAAACATTGAAATACAATCAATTAATAAAAAAGGCAGTACGGACATGGGATGTATTTCTGCTGTTATACCGTCATTACACCCGGTTGTAACCGGAGCAGTAGGAACACCTCATGGCAATGATTATTACATAAAGGATCCGGAATATGTTTGTATTAATTCTGCAAAAGCACAATTAGGCATGGTAAAAGTATTATTATTTAATAATGCAGAAAAAGCAAAGGCAATTATTGCTAAAAAGGAGGTCCGCTATCCATCTATTGAAGCATATCTTAATGATATTAATAATTTTAATCAAGATAAGGAGCTTGTAGAATACAAGGAAGATGGGACTATTGTTATAAAATAATGCACTTTTTAATTGAAAAGCAAGGGGGATTTATAGAATGTCAAAATATATACCATTTACTTTTTATGCAGAAGATGTTCCGATAGATTTATCGTTTATCTATAAGGATGAAAAACCGGCGGGAAAACATGGCTTTTTAAAAGCAAAAGGAGATCATTTTGAATTTGAAGATGGAACAGTAGCTAGGTTTTGGGGTGTAAACTTTAATGGAGGGGCTAATTTTCCGGAATTTGATTATAGTAAGAAATTAGCAAAGCGTCTAGCGAAAATGGGAATAAATTTAGTGAGATTTCATCAGCTGGATGCAGAATGGAATACGCCAAATATATTTAACTTCACTAAAGGACTGCGTTGTGCTAAAACGACAGAATTTGATGAAGAAAGTATGAATCTGCTTGACTATTTCATTTATTGTCTTAAGAATGAGGGGATTTATTGTTACTTGGATATGCTTACATATAGAAGGTTTAAAACGGAAGAAGGCATTGAAAAAGCTCCGTTGTTAGAGGACACCGCTAGACCTTATTGTATATATAACAGAAGGATGATTGAACTTCAAAAAAAGTATGCATATGATTTGTGGAATCATGTGAATCCGTACACAGGTCTTGCGTATAAGGATGATCCTGTTTTTGTGATGACGGAGATAATTAATGAGACTGATTTATTCTTAGAGAGAAGACCAATAAAAATGGAGCCTTATGCAAGTGAATTTCGACAAATGTTTTCTAAGTGGGTATCTGAACAAGGGATAAGTTATGATACTCAAAACTGTGATATAAACAGTCCAACAGATGATATTCTTATACAATTCAAAGTATATTTACAGGAAAAGTATTATTTAGAGATGTATAAATGCCTTAGAGAAGCAGGAGTTAAAATACCAATTGCCGGTACAAACTGGGTTGTAACACCTGCAAATGTAAAAACGCAATTAGTAACTGATTTTATGGATACTCATACATATTATTATGATTGGAGATGGCGGGAATTTGAAAAGTTCTTTTTGAATACAAGTATAACACAAGCTGCCGATTCTCCTTTAACAGAATGCGTTAGACAAAGGGTTTTTGGCAAGCCGTTATATGTCTCTGAATGGGATATGCCATGGCCAAATGAATTCAGAGCAGAAAGCCCAATTTATTATGCTGCTATTGGTGCGCTTCAGGGGTGGTCGGGATTAGCTATTCATGCATATTCATATTGTTCAAATCAAAGCAATATGAAAATGTTGGGCAAGGAAGTCTCCTCAACCCAGATTGGGAGTGTGCCATATCGAGAAGGAGTGTTTAGTACTTGGAATGACCCTGCAAAATTTGGCTTGTTTTATCATGCCGCACTTATAACTAGACGTGGAGATGTTTCACCTGCGAATAATAAAGTCGTATTTAAAGTCGATAGTATGACCGAATATAATGAAGAGATCCTTAAAGGAGCGGTTGAAGTATCTCAAATTGCTGTTCAGTTTGATGATGAAGAAAAAACAGGTGTTAAATACGCAGAACAATCCATTATAGACCTGTCAAAGGATGAAGTGTATTCGGATAATAAGCAGTTGTATCGTAATCGGAGTAAAAAATTCGGGAAAATAGATACCCCAAAGACAAAATGTGCTTATGGTTTCTTGGGAAAAAACAGTCCTGTTGAAATGGAAGGTTTAAAGATATCATGCAAAACAGATTTTTCGGTTATTGCGCTAAGTTCTCTAACCGATGAGAATATTGATGAATCAAAAAGTATGCTCCTTACTACAGTGGGACGGGCAAAAAATACAGATGCGGTGTTTAATAATGATCAAATGCTTGACTTTGGTAAACCCCCTGTATTAATAGAGGTGATTGAGGCGAATATTGAAATAAAAACTACTGTTAAAAATTTAAACGTGTGGGCAGTAAATACTGAGGGGCATTATATTGGTACTGTGCCTATAAAATATGAAGACGGGGTTTTAAAAGTTGAGCTGGGTGAAAACTCTTATTCAATGTACTATTTAATACAAGCAGAGTAAATAATGTTTAATTAAATTAGGAGGAAGCAGATATGAGTAATATTAAGATTGGTTGGGCATCTCGTGATGTTTCAACAGATAAACCTATTAATATTTCGGGGCAGTTTTATATAAGAATATCAAAAGGAGTAATGGATCCTGTAACAGTTAACGCTCTTGTTATAGATGACGGTAATGATTTAGTAATATTTCTTTCTGCTGATATTTCGGTAGCACGTTCAGGGTTATTAGATATGATTCGTAACAAGGTAAGGAAACAGAATCCTCAAATTCCTGTTGAAAAGATTTTAATGAACGCCACTCATACACATACGGCACCAAGTCATCATTCAGATGGTCTATGGAAAGACGAGAATTCTGATAAAATACTCTATGAAGGTAAAGAGATACTTTCAAGCGATGATTATCGTGATTTTCTAGCCGAGCGTGCAAAAGAGGCCATATGTGAAGCTTATGAGAATCGTAAACCCGGAGGTATTTCTTATGGTTATGGTTATGCTGTAGTTGCCCATAGTCGGAGAGTAGTATATTTTGATGATTTATCTAAGCGTGAGGGTTCAAAAGCTGATTCCTTACATCATATACATGGACATGCAGCGATGTACGGCAATACAAAGGATGAAAACTTTAGCCATTACGAAGCAGGGGCAGACCATTTCATTAACCTTTTATATACATTTGACAAAGACGGGAAACTCACCGGAGCCATAATTAATGTTCCCTGTCCATCACAAAACTCAGAATTTGAAGAGATGATTTCGGCAGACTACTGGAATGATGTAAGGGTGGCACTGCGTAAAAAGTACGGTGATATATTTATATTGACACAATGCGCGGCAGCGGGGGACCTTTCGCCGCGTATATTACACTACGGTAAAGCTCAGGAGCGTCGTTTTAGATTAAAATATGGAGAAGGTGCCAATAAAGGTGAATTCGCTGCCAGAAAGGATATTGCGGAGCGTATTGCAGTTGCTTTTACAGAGGTTTATGAGTGGGCAAGGAATGATATAAAGACGGAACTTCCGATAAACCACATTGTAAAGACTGTAATGTTAAGCAAACGTATTGTGACAGATGAAGAATATGAATACGCAAAGAAGGAATTAGAAGAATTAAATAAGGTTCAATATAAAGCGGAGGGGACACCGGAAGAAAAGCTTAACTTTAATTCAAAATTAATGGCGGGAAAGAACCGTTTTAAAAGAGTTGTTAAACGATATGAAGAACAAAAAGAAAATCCAAAACTACCAATGGAATTGCATGTTCTAAGAATTGGAGATGTTGCATTTGCATCTAATCAATTCGAGTTATATATGGATTATCAACATCGCATACAAGCGCGTAGCCCATTTGAACAGACATTTATTATCCAGCTTGCCGCTCAGCCGGGGCTTGATGGAGGCAGATATCTTGCCACGGAGCGCGGAGTTTGGGGCAAAGGATATAGTGCCAGCATGTTCTGTAACATAGTTTCACCTAAGGGTGGTNNGGGTAGAAAGTCCCAAAGAAATTGCTGCCTGTTTTACTGTCAGCTGCTTTTCTAACAGCTTAGAGATGGTCAAATACCTACCAAGTTGTTTTTGAGACATCTGGTAATGTACCTCGTTATTCATAGTGACATTTTATCAAGATAATTAATAAGGTGACATTATCACAAATTAATCACACAAAAACAAAAAAATGTTGCATAAATTTACCATTTATGATACAATACTAACACATTTGCCAAAAATGACATAATTAAAGAAGGGGGATAGTTGATAAATATGGCGTTTATCAACTAAAAGTATTATGAAGTTTAAAACATTTTTTTTAGTTTCACTAAGTTTTTGCCTGTTAATTTTAAACGGTAAAGGGGCTTTATCCCACGGGTTGCTTCAAAATGGTACAGGCAGTGAAGAAAGAAACATTTATGTAAATTCAAGCATCGATTATTTGGATACAGTAGAAATTATAAGCGGTGTAACTGGTGGGAAAGCAATAATTGGGGATACAGTAACGGTTAATGCTATTGAGTTAGGGGACTATAAGTTTGCTTATTGGCAATCACCGGATGGTAACATTTTGTCAACCGATAACCTTTATAGTTTTACTATGGGTGATGCGGATATTACCATTGAAGCCATTTTTTATGAAGAATTAGGTTTTAATATAGACTGGTTCACAAATCCGCAGGAGGGTGCTAATGGCAATACCGAAGATACTCCGTATATAATAAATTCCGCACAAGACCTTGCAGGGGTTGCTGCCCTTACAAATTGCACAACCGGTGAATTGGAGGAACCCGTAGATTTTTTCGGTAAACATATCAAACTCAATAATGATATTGACTTAAGTGAATATTCATGGACACCTATCAGCATTTATGACGAATTTAGAGGTAGTTTTGACGGAAATAATAAAACAATAAGTGATATTAAATTTATAATCTTAAAAGATTTACATTGTGTAGGTCTGTTTGGTGAATTAAGCGGTACTGTCAAAAACCTTAATATCACTATGACATCAAACTTGAATTCACCCAATGCGATAGGCGGCATAGCTGCATTTTTACTCGAAGGTGAAATAAGTAATTGTTCAAGCACTATTAATGTTATTGCAGAAGAATCTTTTATAGGTGGGATTGTAGGCAATAATAGTGGCGGAAGTATTAAAAATTGTACAAGCACCGCTAAGATAGATATCGGAGAAGAAAGTAATGTGGGAGGTATAATAGGTATAAATAGCGGAAGCAGCTCTATTTTAAATTGCATAAGTAGTGTTGATATAACCGCTAAATCAAATTCTAGTGTAGGTGGCATTGCAGGTAATAGTAACGGGGGTGATATTAATAATTGTACAAGTACCTCTAAAATAAATGCCGAAGAAGAAAGTAATATAGGGGGCATTATAGGTGTAAGTGGCGGAAATAACTTTATTTTAAAGTGTACAAGTAGTGTTGATATAACTGTTGAAACATATTCCAATGCAGGGGGTATTGTAGGACTTAGCAATAATGATAATATCGAAGAAACAACAAGCACCGGTGAAATATTTGGTACAAGTAATTGCCGGTTGGGCGGAATTTCAGGCACATCAAATAACGTAATGTACAAAGGTTTAGCAAGTTCATGTAATCTGGCAGGATTAAACAGTTGTATTATAGGAGGGATTGCCTCTGTGCTAGAAGATGCAGAAATAAACAGCTGCTTAAACACGGGAAATCTTGCTATGGGAGCAAATTCTACCACAGGTGGTGTGTCAGCAATAATAATAAATACAACAGTCGTAAACTGTTTTAATGCCGGCACCTTACTGTCTCAGTCCGAGGAAATGCAACATATTGGAGGTATTATAGGTGTAACCGAAGAAGACTCCTTATTGTTATACTCATATTTTGCTCAAGGCAATGAGTTAAACAAGGATTTAGCGCCTTGTGGCTTTACATTATTAGGAGAAGTTATGGAATGTCAAGTAGTAGAGCCCTCTATCTTTTCTACCGGTGAAGCAGCGTGGATGCTAAACCGAGTATTTGAAAATTCTAAGCTTATTGAAGGAAAATGCAATAGTATTTGGGCACAAGGCGATAACTACCCTGTGTTAGCAGACGGGGATGCAATCCACAGAGTACATATTTCCAACGGTGATATGGATTTTTATCAATTTGCCAAAGAAAATGAGCTTATTACTCTTAGTTTAGAAGACTTTGCATTAATGAATATATCAAGTGACGATGTTGAGATTTTTAATGGTTCGTTTACAATGCCGAAACACGACGTATTTATAACGGCAACCATATATAAACCAATGGTTTATGACGAAACGAGTAATACATTTACGGTAATCTTACCCAATTCTCAAGAAGCAGTAGAATTAATTGTTGCAAGTTTTAATGATGACATAATAGTCGATACTTTAATAAACACTGTTGATATAACCGAGTTTATTCCGGTTATAATTGATATTAAAACACTTGATATATTAAATGCTGATAGAATTGAAATATTTACTTGGGAAAACTTCGATACTATTCGACCTATACAGAAAAGCTTTGAAATTAGTTTAAGTGAGGTAGTTGATAATTAATTTGATATGCTACAGGGGCGGTTCCCTTCCCTTCGGTTGTTCGCTTTGCTCACATGTAGGGGCGATTCGTGAATCGCCCCTACGGAGACGCTCGAACCATCCCCATGGATATGCCACTGACTATGCCAATTTGCTTGGTGAAAACAAAAAACAACACTTTTAACATATAATATGCCACTGACCAAAGCAATAAATGATGATAGAATCTTACTATAATAATTATAGGAGGATGGATAATCATGTTATTAAGTTTGCAGGAGTATAGAAACAAGGTTTTAGGTTGTTGGAGAGGGAAAAATATTGGTGGCACCCTTGGTGCGCCATTTGAATGCAAAAGAGGGGTTTTTGACGTTGGTTTTTATACACAAGACATTGACGGAGAACCACTTCCCAATGATGATTTGGATTTACAATTAGCGTGGCTTAATGCTGTCGAAAGATACGGAAGAAAAGTAGATGCCGCTATTTTGGGAGAGTATTGGAATACTTACATTGTGCCTAATTGGGGAGAATATGGAGCAGGAAAAAACAATTTAAGGATGGGGCTTCTACCTCCGATTTCGGGATATGTGAATAATGAATATCGCAATAGCTGTGGGGCATTTATTCGCTCTGAAATATGGGCATGTCTGGCAGCCGGCCATCCTGAGATAGCAGTTCAATATGCATATGAGGATGCAATTGTAGACCATAGTGAAGAAGGCGTATATGCTGAGGTTTTTTGTGCTGCGATACAGAGTGCGGCATTTGCGGAAAGTGACAAGTGGAATTTGATTGATATTGGCTTATCATATATTCCTAAAGATTGTGGTGTTGCAAAGGGCATTAACACAGCAATAGAATCATATAAATCAGGGGTTGATTGGAAGGAAGCAAGAAGAAATGTTTTAACAGCCGTTCCGGGTAGTTTTGGAATGCTTGAAACACTTCCGGAGGAAGCAGGCGATGAAGTTCCTGTGGGGGATATGGGTTATGATGCGCCAAGTAATGTCGCAATTATGATTATAGGATGGCTTTATGGTGAGGATGATTTTGGAGACAGTATTTGTATTGCAACTAATTGTGGGGAAGATGCTGATTGTACAGCCGCAACTTTAGGGGCAACCCTGGGGATTATACTTGGTGCGGATAATATTCCTCAAAAGTGGACGGAGCCTATTGGAGACAGCATAAAAACTATATGTTTAAATGTTGGTGATCGTAATACAAGATTCCCATCCACAGTTAATGAGCTAACCGAGCGTATTTTAAAGCTTACTCCAATTTTTTTGGGAAGCAAAATCTGTGATTTTATTAATTCTGAACATGGCTATGCTATTAATATGCTCCAAAAAGATAAGTTATTAAATAAGCCTGTAAGAATAAACGCATGGGTAGATAAAAATTTTACAGATATCCTTAAATTACAACCATTCTGCGTAAGGCATGATTTTACGTTATTTAATACAAAACTTGATTATATGGGAGAACCATATATAGAAGAAGGCATAGCAAAAAAAATAAGGCTGAACATTGAAAATAATATATATATGCAGCAATGGGTTAATGTGAAGTGGCATATTCCGGAGGAATGGGAAATATATCCGGGAAAACAAAGAACCATCTCACTGGAACAATACCATTGTAATGTGGGAAATACGGACATGGAATTTAGCATTATACCCAATAATTTAAATCAAGACAGATATGACCTTGTGATAGAGATTACTTCTAAGGGGAGACATTCGAAAGGATTTATTCCGGTGGTGTTAATTGTGAAATAATCGATGTTAATTCATTTACTTGTATAGATATAGTTATATATGTTAGAATAAAGATAATTCCAAAAGCTAAATAAGTGGTGATATTATGAAAAATTCTAATGCCTCCTTTGAATCCTTTGAGAAATATCTATACAGAGATTGGATTGATGAGAAGGAAAACATAAGTGTTATAAAGTACATGACTAATAAAAAGGAAAAACTACATACCCACGAGTTTATCGAAATTGAATACATTTGGAGCGGAAGTGGCACACAGAATGTAAATGGGGTAGAGTATGATGTGGTTAGGGGAGATTTATTGTTTTTAAATTATGAGGACAAACATTCATATAGTCCTGATGAGGAGTTGGGTATGTTTAATTGCATACTGACTCCTAAGTTTGTCAGTGAGCAGCTGATTAATTCAGAAAATGCAATGGATATTCTGGCTTTATCATCTTTTAGTGATTTTAATGATTCTTTGGAAATAATAAAACCTAAAATTCGGTTTTCCGGAGAAGGTTTATTAGAAATAGAGAATTTGTTGGAAATAATGTATGCTGAATTTACAGCAAAACAACCCGGGTATCTCACTGTACTTAAGTCTTGCTTAAAAGTCATGCTCACTAAAGTATTACGAATAATAAAGAGCGGGGATAAAATAAATATGTATTCCGGAATAGCAGGAATAGCTCCACAGGTTTTAAAGTATATCGAAAAAAATTATGATAAAAAGTTAACCATAAAAGAACTGGCAGATATTAGTTTTTTGCACCCCACGTATTTCAGCAAAGTGTTTAAAGACTGTTTTGGCAAAACACCGGGCGAGTATATTAGTGAAATAAGATTTAATGCTGCGGTTAAATTGTTAAAAGAGAGTGACCAGACTATTGAAGATATAAGTTATGCTGTAGGATATAAAGATAAAAAACAACTTTATAAGCTATTTAGGGACTTCACAGGTACCACACCTGTAAAATTCAAGAATCAAATATAAATATCGATTAAAAAAGTGAGGAGGATTTGTTATGAATGTATACGAAGCTATACTCAAAAGACGTAGTATCAGAAAATATAAGCAAGACGGGATTGAAGCAAATATATTGGAAAAACTAGTTAATGCGGCGAGAATGGCTCCTTATGGTGCTAATCTTCAACCGTTAAAGTTTTGCATTATCAATGGCAAAAACATGACAGACCGCATATTTAAACAAACAAAATGGGCCGGATACATTAAACCGGATGGTGACCCTAAGAAGGGAGAAAGACCAACAGCTTATATAGCAATCCTATGCGACGAAGAGATTAAAAAATCGGGTTATGAAATTGATGCAGGGATAGCAGGGGAAAACATCATACTTACAGCTGTGGGTGAGGGAATAGGTTCATGTTGGCTTGGTGCTATAGACAGAGAAAATATAAGAAGGATATTGAACATACCGGAAAGATATTATATTCATTCCCTTATTGCATTAGGATATCCTGACGAGGAGCCAATAGCAGAGGATATGAATGATGATTCTATTAAATATTATAAGGATGAAAACGGTGTTTTGCATGTACCGAAGAGAAAGCTTGAAGATGTGATTTTTACACCATGACAAAATTAAGATAAAACAGCAGGTGATAATATGCATGAAGGACATAGACAAAGAATTAGAAGAAGGGTTATCGAAGGGGGATTAGACAGCTTTGAACCTCATCAAATACTAGAGTTATTACTTTTTTACTCAATACCTCGCAAGGATACTAATGAGATTGCACATAAACTGATAGATAGGTTTGGTTCATTATCAGGGGTTTTTGAAGCCGATATTCCAGAGCTATGCAAAATAAAAGGAATTAGCGAAAATTCTGCTGTTTTGCTATCGGTCATTCCTTCATTGGCAAGAATATATTCAAAAGACAGGTGGGGGGATAAGCCGGAATTAGATAGTTCAAGTAAAGCCGGCAAATATACTATAAATCTTTTTACAGGGAAAAACTACGAATGTTTTTACCTTATTGCCCTTGATGCACAAAAAAGAGTGCAATATGCAGCTCAAGTTCATGAAGGGACAATAAATGAAGCCCCTATATATCCACGGTTATTGGTTGAGACAGCATTAAGGCATCAAGCAAATAGTGTATTAATTGCGCACAACCATCCGGGTGGAAGTTTAAAACCTTCTTCGGCAGATTTGGAAGCTACAAAAAGGATAATAAATGCTTTAAATGCTATTGACATTTCTGTTGTTGACCATATAATTGTAGCAGGAGATAAATATTTTAGTTTTGCAGAAAAAGGTATACTATAAAAGGGATGCTGTCAATATAGAAAATAATAGCAGAGTTCTTAATTTCAGATTTGCTTTACGTGTTACAGGAAGGAATGATTACAGATGGAAGATAATAAGAATATAGCAAAAATATATGAGCCCCGGCAAGTAGAGGACAGGCTTTATAAAACTTGGATGGACAAAGGATATTTTACACCTAAACCTGATAAAGAAAAGAAACCCTTCACAATCGTAATACCGCCGCCTAACGTAACGGGGCAACTTCACATGGGTCATGCACTGGATGAAACCCTACAGGATATTCTCATAAGGTGGAAGAGAATGCAGGGCTATTCTGCATTATGGCTGCCGGGAACTGACCATGCAGGTATAGCAACTCAGATAAAGGTTGAAGAGATGTTAAGAAATGAAGAGGGCTTAACTAGGTATGACCTCGGCAGAGAAAAATTTCTTGAAAAGGTTTGGGAATGGAAAAATACTTATGGGGATAGAATAATTAATCAGCTTAAAAAGCTTGGCAGTTCATGTGACTGGTCGAGAGAACGGTTTACAATGGATGAAGGATGTTCAAAGGCTGTAAAAGAAGTTTTTGTAAATCTTTATAATAAAGGCCTTATATATAAAGGAAATAGAATAATTAACTGGTGTCCTGATTGTACTACAGCACTTTCAGATGCCGAGGTTGAGCATGAAGAAAAGCCGGGTAATATGTGGCATATTAAATATCCGATTAAGGATAGTGATGAATATATAGTAATTGCAACTACCAGACCCGAAACAATGCTAGGGGATACAGCCGTTGCAGTTCATCCTGAAGATGATAGATATAAGCACTTGGTAGGTAAAGTATTAATACTACCTTTGGTTAATAGGGAAATTCCAATAATAGCAGATGAATATGTTGATAAGGATTTTGGAAGCGGCGCTGTTAAAATAACACCTTCACATGACCCTAATGATTTTGAAGTCGGAATACGTCATGATTTGCCTCAAATCAGGGTTTTGAATGATGATGCCACAATTAATAGTGAGGGTGACAAATATGAAGGTATGGACCGCTATGAAGCGCGTAAAGCTATAGTAAATGATTTGAAAGAACAGGAACTTATTGTGGAAATAAAAGAACACAATCATAGTGTTGGGCAATGTTATAGATGCTCTACTGTTGTTGAACCAATTACGTCAAAGCAATGGTTTGTAAAAATGAAGCCCCTTGCAGAGGCTGCGTTAGAAGTCGTAAAAGATGGGACCATTAAGTTTGTTCCCGATAGATTCAGTAAAATATATCTTAATTGGATGGAAAATGTACATGATTGGTGTATATCAAGACAATTATGGTGGGGTCACAGAATACCTGCATATTATTGTGAAGACTGTGGCGAAATGATTGTATCAAAAGAAGAACCCGAAAAATGTTCAAAATGCGGTGGTAAACTTAATCAAGATGAAGATGTATTAGATACTTGGTTTAGCTCTGCACTATGGCCTTTTTCTACTTTAGGCTGGCCGGATGAAACAGAAGACCTAAAATATTTTTATCCTACAAGTGTACTTGTTACCGCTTATGATATAATATTTTTCTGGGTTGCAAGAATGATTTTTTCAGCTATTGAGCATACGGGAAAAGAACCATTTAAATATGTATTTATTCATGGTCTTATAAGAGACCCTCAAGGGCGCAAGATGAGCAAATCATTAAACAACGGCATAGACCCATTGGAAGTGATTAAAGAGTATGGTGCCGATGCGTTAAGATTTACACTTGCTACGGGGAATTCACCCGGGAATGATATGCGTTTTAATTGGGATAAAGTAGAATCAAGCAGGAATTTTGCCAATAAGATATGGAATGCATCAAGATTCGTATTAATGAATCTAAAAATAACCGATAACAAGCTTCCTGATTTAGACAAGCTTGCTTTGGAGGATAAATGGATTGTCAGCAGGTATAATAGTTTAGTAAAGGAAGTTACAGAAAATCTTGAAAAATTTGAATTAGGGATTGCCGTACAAAAGTTATACGAATTTATATGGGATGAATTTTGTGATTGGTATATAGAATTAGTTAAACCAAGACTGTACGACAGTGAAAAGGAAGGGGCGGTTGAAGCTCAATATGTATTGACTTATGTCCTTTCAAATACATTAAAATTACTACATCCATTTATGCCATTTATAACGGAAGAAATATGGTTACACCTACCTCATGTAGGAGATAGCATAATGATATCATCTTGGCCTGAATATGACGAGAAAATTCATTTTTCAAATGAAGAGAAACAAATGAGAATACTTATGGAAGCAATAAAGAGCATTAGAAATATTCGTGCGGAAATGAATGTAGTGCCTTCACGCAAAGTAAAAATATATATAGCAACCAATGAAAAGGACATGTTCGAACAGGGAAAGGCATTTTTTGAAAAGCTTGCCGGAGCATCTGAAACGATAGTTACGGGTAAGAAACCTGATATTTCAGATGATGCCGTATCTATAGTTGTAGAAGGTGCACAAATCTATATTCCACTTGAAGAGCTTATAGATATTGAAGCGGAAATAAATAGACTAGAAAAAGAAAAAGAACGCCTTGAAGGTGAGTTGAAAAGAGTAAACGGAAAACTTAATAACCCGGGCTTTGTAAATAAAGCACCTGCAAATGTAGTTGAAGAAGAAAAACAAAAGGCTAAGAAGTATTCGGATATTTACGATAAAGTAAATGAAAGGCTGCAAAGTTTAAGCCAAAGGTAATTTGTAGGGGCGGGTTTCCATGCCCGCCCGCAGTCCCCTGTGGCCTTAGGAGAAAAAAATAATGAATTATGAAAAAGCATTAGAATATATACACGGAACGATAAAATTTGGAATGAAACTGGGACTTCAAAATATAAGCCGGTTACTTAAGCTAATGGGAGAGCCTCATAAAAAGCTTAAATACATACATGTAGCAGGGACTAACGGAAAAGGCTCTACCACCAGTATGATTTCTACAATATTAAAAGAAGCAGGATACAAAGTTGGGATGTATACATCTCCATATATTGAGGAGTTTACCGAAAGGATAAGGGTAGACGGTGAAAAGATTAATAAAAACCGTTTGGCCGAAATAGCCACATGGATAAAAGGCTTAATTCAAGAAATGATTTCTCAAGGGAACAACCATCCTACAGAATTTGAAATAGTAACAGCTATTGCATTTCAGTATTTTTATGAGCAAAACTGTGACATCGTAGTTTTGGAAGTAGGAATGGGGGGACGTTTTGATTCTACCAATATAATAGAAGATGCACTCGTATCAGTGATAACTTCAATAGGCATTGACCATACAAAGCATCTTGGTGCTACATTAGAAAATATCGCATATGAAAAAGCAGGTATAATTAAAAACAGCGGGAGAGTTGTTATATATCCACATCAAGACAAAGTTGTATTGGATGTAATATATAAAGTAGCCTGTGAGAAAAAAGCTAGTGTATATTTAAGTGATGCATCATCACTTAATATTATATCGGATACCCTGGAAGGAACAGAATTCTCATATAATAAATTTTTAAAAATAAAATTAAGCCTGATTGGAAAGCATCAGGTATATAACGCTATAACTGCAATAAATGCTGTGGAAGTTCTAAATACTATTGATAGTTTTAATATAACGGAGAACCATATAGCTTTGGCGTTGGCAAAAGTAAAATGGCTTGGAAGGTTCGAGGTCATCTCACGTAATCCTTTATTTATTATTGATGGTGCCCATAATCATTCTGCAGCAATAGCCCTCAAACAATCAATTAATAAATACTTATCGTCTAAAAAGAAGGTATTTATATTGGGGATACTAAAGGATAAAGAATATGAGAAGGTTATTAGTGAAACAGCACCGTTTGCTGATGTAATAATTACCGTAGAACCCGATAATATGAGGGCTCTAAGTTATACCGAGCTTGCTGATATTACAATGAAATATTGCAAAAATGTTATTGCAGAAAAAGATATTTGTAAAGCTATTAATCTGGCAATTGAAATTGCCGGTGAAGAAGGGGCTATATGCTGCTTTGGTTCACTTTATCTTATAGGAGATATCAGAAAAACAGTTCTAGATTAGATAATTCTACTTTATTCGCTAAAACATATCATTTTTCACGGAAGGAATTTTAAAGTAAGTATAGAATATATGATAATATCAGCAAAAGGGAGGGATATATTTGAGGATAAGCATGGAGAAAAGAGGTAAAAATGTAATAGTAATCATGGAGGGAGAGCTTGATCATCATACTTCCGCAGAAGCTAGAGAGAAGATTGATAGATACATAAATATGGGTATTGTCCAAAACCTTATTTTTGATTTTAAAAACCTGAAATTTATGGATAGCTCGGGCATAGGTGTGATTATCGGTAGATATAAACTAATGCAAAAGAATGACGGGAAAGTTGCGGTTGTAGATGCAAATCCACATATAAATAGGATCATTACAATATCCGGATTGCACAAAATCGTATCCGTATATAAGAATTTGGATGATGCATTGCAAACAATGTAGAGGGGGGTAATAAAATGGATGTTAACAATGAAATGAAGGTTGAATTCCTTAATAAATCTAATAATGAAAGTTTTGCACGGGTTGTTGTTGCTTCATTTATATCGCAGCTTGACCCGACAATTGAGGAACTTGCCGATATAAAAACTGCTGTATCGGAAGCGGTAACAAACGCCATAATTCATGGTTATGAAGGTGTAAAAGGGTATGTAAAAATACACTGCCGTATTATAGGACGCACTGCGGAAATAATCATAGAAGACGAAGGCAAGGGTATTGATGATATTGAAAAGGCACGTCAGCCTTTGTATACTTCTCACCCTGAATTAGAACGTTCGGGGATGGGTTTTACAATAATGGAAACATTTATGGATAAATTAGAGATCAGCTCAGAAAAAGGTAAAGGTACAAAAATAGTGATGGTAAAAGAAATCAAATAATTATTATGAACGTCAGCCTATAAACGACAGATGGAGGTGACGGTTTTGAATGAAGAAGCTGATCGTGAGATAGAAGAGCTGTTAAAAAGAGCAGTCAACGGTGATAAAATAGCAATAGATAGTCTTGTGGAAAAAAACATGGGATTAGTATGGAGTATAGTTAAGAAATTTCAAAACAGAGGATATGAAGCTGATGATTTATTTCAAATAGGTAGTATAGGTCTTATCAAGGCAATAAAAAAGTTTGACAGTAGTTTTAATGTAAAATTCTCTACATATGCTGTTCCAATGATTATTGGCGAGATAAAGAGGTTTTTACGAGATGATGGGATAATAAAAGTCAGTAGGTCAATTAAAGAAACAGGAAGTAAAGCGAGAATAACCAAAGAGATTCTTACTAAAGAGTTGGGAAGAGACCCCACAATAGGAGAAATAGCAGAAAAGCTAGATATAGAAGTGGAAGAATTAGTAATGGCGATGGAAGCAAATACTACTCCGGAATCTCTATACAGTGTATTACATGAGGGAGATAGTTATCCGATATTGTTGATTGATAAAATTGAACAAGGAGAAGCACATGAAAGCACGGTTATAAATAAAATTGCCCTTAAACAAGTCTTAGATACCCTAAAACCAAGGGAACGACAAATAATAGTATTACGATATTTTAAAGAAAAGACACAAACCCAGATAGCCCAAGTATTAGGAATATCACAGGTTCAAGTATCAAGGATAGAGAAAAAAATATTAAAGGAGATGCGTCAACGAATAGTTTAAAGGTTACTGTTCACAGGCTGTATAGACATGGGGCGAGAGCGTAGCCATGGGGACGGTTCAAGCGTCTTGCGAGCAAAGCGAACAACCGAAGGGGAGGGAACTGTCCCCTGTGGCGTAGCGAATTAATTAATGACTACCTCTGAACAGTAATGCTTAAAGAGTTAATTTATGAAAGCCAAACCAAAATAAATAAAAAGGAGTAATAGTTGTGTATTGTAAAAAAATTAATAATAAGTACATATTAAGAATTGATAAAGGGGAAGAAATAATTGAAACTATAAAAAAGGTATGCACTGACAATAACATTTCCTTAGGTGTTGTTTCAGGTATCGGTGCTGTTAATAGAGTCGTGATAGGTCTTTTTGAAACAGGCACTAAAGAATATCATTCTGTTGAACTTACGGGTGACCACGAGATATCAAGTCTTGTCGGCAACATTTCAACATTGAACGGTGGGGTATATTTGCACATACATATTAATCTTTCAGATGCAGAATACAGGGTTCGCGGAGGTCATCTTACTTCAGCTGTTGTGAGTGCAACCTCCGAAATTATTATAGAAAGTATAGATGGTGAAATTGAAAGGCAGTATAGTGATGAAATCGGACTTAATCTGATTAAGGGTTAGAAAAGCAACAAGTAATACATGCCGGACTTCTGCCGTGTATCACTTAAACTCACACTTATCCAAAACAATACGTCTTAGAGTATAATTCTTAGAGTATAATTTTTATTGTTTAAATAAAATATCGGATATGGTATAATCATATATAGCGAAGCAAAGCTTTATTAGAATAATACTTTATTAGAATCTATATATTTGGGAGAGAAAAAGATGTTATGTTCAATGTGTAAAAAAAATATGGCAGTAGTATTTGTTACGAAAATAGAAGGAGATAAACAAAAGAGCGAAGGTATTTGCTTGTCATGTGCAAAAAAACTAGGTATTAAACCGTTGGAGCAATTTATGGGACAAATGGGAATAACGGAAGAACAATTTGATGATATGAGCACTCAATTATCCAATCAATTATTGGGTGATAAGTCTGATATAAGTTTTGATACGGATAACGATGAGGAAAACCCCCTTTCGTTTATTTCAAAACTATTTAATAAACAAGAGCAACCATATAAAGAAGAGGGTGAAAAGACTCCCACTTTGAATAAGGAAAAAACAACGAAGACAAAAACAAGTGAAAAAAAAGCTCTAAAAAAGAAGCGGTTTCTTGACAGTTTTGGTATTAATCTTACTGCTAAAGCTAATAATGGGGAAGTAGACAGGGTAGTAGGGAGAAATAGAGAAATTGATAGGGTTGTACAAATTTTAAACAGACGTACGAAAAACAATCCTGTTTTACTTGGGGAGCCCGGTGTGGGAAAGACAGCAATTGCCGAAGGGCTTGCATTAAGGATTATTGAAAAAAGAGTTCCTGCAAAGCTATATAACTCTGAAGTATATCTATTGGACTTTACTTCAATAGTTGCAGGAACACAATTCAGAGGGCAATTTGAGTCTCGACTGAAAGGTTTAATCGAAGAAGCTAAGAAACTTGGCAATATCATTCTTGTTATTGATGAGCTTCATAACATAGTAGGGGCAGGAGATGCCGAAGGGGCAATGAGCGCAGCAAATATTTTAAAGCCCGCATTAGCAAAAGGTGAAATACAAGTTATAGGTGCTACAACACTTACTGAATACAGAAAGCACATAGAGAAGGATAGCGCCTTAGAAAGAAGGTTCCAAACTGTAATAGTTGAAGAATCAAACATCGAGGATTCAATAGAGATACTCAAAGGGATAAAGGATTATTATGAGAACTACCACAAGGTTATAATAAGTGACGAAGTAATAAGAGCTGCAGTAATAATGTCTGAAAGATATATAACTGATAGATTTTTGCCGGATAAAGCAATTGATGTAATCGATGAGGCAGGTTCAAGGGCAAACCTTAAAAACACAGGTTTAGTAGAATTGGAGGCTTTAAGGGAGGAATTAAAGCTCGTAGAAGAGGAAAAGGAAAATGCGGTATCTGCAGATTCAATAGAAGACTATCAGAAAGCAGCGGATCTTAAAATTAGACAATGTAAGTTGATGGAGGATATAAAAAACCTTGAGCAACAATTTGAGGATGTGTATTTAACCGTTGAGGACATAGCATATGTTATAGAAGCATGGACTAAGATACCGGTTCAAAAAATTACAGAACTTGAAAGCGATAAGCTGATTAATTTAGAAAATAGATTGCAAAAAAGGGTAGTAGGCCAAGAAAAAGCACTATCGCTAGTTTCACGCTCCGTCAGAAGAAACAGGGCAGGGCTTAAGAAAAAAAGAAGACCTGTATCATTTGTATTTGTAGGACCTACAGGCGTAGGGAAGACAGAACTCGTTAAAACATTGGCAAGCGAACTATTTGATAATGAAGAAGCACTTATAAGGCTTGATATGTCAGAATATATGGAGAAGCACTCTGTATCAAAGATTATCGGTGCACCACCGGGATATGTTGGCTATGATGATGCCGGGCAATTAACCGAAAAGGTGAGAAGAAAACCATATTCAATTATTTTATTGGATGAGATTGAAAAAGCACACCCGGATATATTTAATATACTTCTTCAAATATTAGAAGACGGACGAGTGACAGATAGTCATGGAAAGACTGTAAGTTTTGAAAACACAGTTATAATAATGACCTCAAACGCAGGCTCTGATTTGAAATCTACCAGTTATGGTTTTGTAAAAGAGAACAATCAAGCTAATGAAAGCAGAATTAAGGGTATTTTAAAAGAAATATTCAGACCGGAATTTTTAAATAGAATCGATGAAATTGTTGTATTTAACAGCTTAACGATGGGTGATTTAATCGATATTGCAGGAATTATGTTGGATGAACTTGTATCAGAACTTAATGAAAAAGGAATAAAATTAAAATATTCTGAGCAAGTTAAAGAACATATAGCTCAAAAGGGCTTCGATGAAAAATATGGAGCTCGACCTCTAAGAAGAACTATACAGAGCGCAATTGAAGATGTTTTATCCGAAATGTTAGTTAAAAGGGAAATAAGCGTCGGAGATACAATAATGATTGAAATACAGGAAAATAAAATACTGGTGAAATTGGATATAAAAAATAAGCAAAAAGTGTTGACAAATATCAATTAAGCTGTTATAATCTTAAATTGTCAGTCAAAAATGATGGCAGATGCGGGTGTAGTTCAGTGGTAGAATCTCAGCCTTCCAAGCTGATTGTGTGGGTTCGATTCCCATCACCCGCTCCAATGACTCTTTGTATAATCAAAGAAAAATGTGCGCCTGTAGCTCAGCAGGATAGAGC
>LSQX01170771.1_pt1 | contig 22642 bp, 27 predicted proteins | sample 654561 | NCBI WGS metagenome assembly LSQX01 (sample SAMN04489861, study PRJNA283612) | anaerobic digester metagenome | isolation source: 4 biogas reactors fed with cattle manure at either 37C or 55C with and... | place: Denmark: Kongens Lyngby | collected 2014
GATATTATCAATTAAAGGAAAAATGGCATTCGATATTGCCAAAGCGCTGCCAATCGGAGTATAATAACGGGCAACCTAGGAAATGAACTCTTCCGATTTGGCTTTTTTGGTTGAGGCATTTTCGACCATTTCAATGATTTTGGACATCGTCGATTCGGTGCTTGCCTTAGTTACTTTAACTTCGATTACGCCACCCATGTTAATCATGCCGGACAGGACTTCACTGCCCGGTTTGGCGCTTCTGTTTAAACTTTCACCGGTTAAAGCTTTGGTGTCAAGATAAGTTTTACCATCGACGATGACGCCGTCAAGCGGAATCATTTCCCCGGTTTTGACCAAAATAATATCGCCCGGTAAGACGCTTTCGACTTCCACTTCGGTGACTTCCGCGCCAAGTTTGAGTTTGGCGGTGGTTGCTTCAAAACTCAAAAGTTCGGTAATCGATTTACGGGAGTGATTGACCGCCCGCTGTTGAAGGAACGAACCAATTTGATAAAACATCATTACCATAACAGCTTCAATGTTATGATGGGTAAAGATGGCGCCGATGCTGGCGGTGGTCATGAGGAAATTTTCATCAAAAATTCTTCCGGTGAAAAGATTTCGGATGAATTGGAGAATTACTTTATTGCCGATAAACAAGAAGGCAAGAAGTAAGGTAATTATCGAATAAGTACTTAACTCATATTCTTGGCCTTTAAAGAAAAGTTTAAGCATGGCAAATAGATTGATACCGTTAATCTGCCATTTTGGCAAATACAAAAAGGAAACCAACAAAAAACCGATACCGATTAAAAATAAGGTGATATCGCTCTTTTTGATTTTATAAACTTCTTCCGCAAAAACCCGTTTTTTGGTTTTACTGTCAAGAACTTGAATATGGGGGTCAATCTTATGAACCAATCGGGAAACTTCAGGTAATATGTTTTCCCCCAGTTCCAAATCAGTGGTTTCGATGATAAAGCGCTCAGTGGCAAAATCCACTACCAGCTTTTCGAAACTGAAAGTTTTTTTGGCCAAATTTTCAATGCGCGTTGCACAGTGCCCACAATCGATGCCTTTTAAGATTAAAACCTTCCGCACAGATTCTTTTACTTCAAATTCCTCGATATTGGCGGTTTTTTCGTAACGTTGAAGCGCTTTTTGAATTTTGGCTTCAATTTGGGATATACTTGTTTCTTCCGTCGGCTTTAAACCGACATGAAGCATATGTTGATCTTTATTTAAATTAATATCCGAAAGTTCTTTGATTTTTCGAAGTTCGCCTAAAATGCGATTATAATTCTTTTTGCTTTTAACGTTAATTATTTGGTAACTCTTATTAACTTTTTCCATGTGGCCCCCTAATGTAACATGTGTTTAAGTCCGGATTCGACAATAGTCTGAACATGTTCATCATTAATGCTATAGTAAACGTGGCGTCCTTTTTTATTCTTTTTGACGATTTGGGTGTCACGTAAAATACGCAATTGATGCGAAACAGCGGATTGGGTCATTTGCAACCTTTCAGTCAATTCGCTGACGCTGGCTTCTTTATTCATTAAAAACATCACAATCGCTAAACGCGATTCTTCCCCGAGAATGGCAAACATCTGCGATAACTTAGTGATTTCTCTGCTATACTCCATAAAAAACCTCATTATTATTATATATGAATATATGAACATTTATTCATAAGTATTATACGCTTTTCCTTTTTGCTTGTCAAATAATATAGAAAGAATTATGCTTTGGTTTTCTAAAAAAACGAAAAAAGACATTATTTTTTAGAATATCATCCTATTTTCTGGCAATAAAAGTCAAGAAAGGTAACAAAAAAAGAAAAAAAGGCACTGCCCTTTTGGCAATGTCCTTATTCTTCGTTTTCTGATGTCAAACTAATTTCCAGTTGCATTTTATCGCGGGTTGCGGCGGCATGCGCAATAGTCCGCACTGCATTTATCACGCGACCTTTTTTGCCGATAATGCGACCGACATCATCGGAATGTACTGTTACTTCTACATGCACTTGGTTGGCGGAACGCAATTGTTCTTTTACAACCACATCTTCGGGATGCGTAACGAGCGGTTTAATTAATTCTGACACCAATTGTTCATAATTAATTTTACCCATCGGATACCGCCTTACTTTTTGCTCTCAGCAAATTTGGCGATAATTCCTTCTTTAACAAGAAGTGAACGGACGGTATCAGTAGGTTTTGCGCCTTTTTCCAACCATGCCAATACTTTTTCTTCATCAAATTTGACTTGGGCAGGATCCGTTAAAGGATTATATGTACCGACAATCTCAATAAACCGTCCATCCCGTGGGCTTCTTGAGTCCGCCGCAACTATCCGATAAAAAGGATTTTTCTTAGAACCAAAACGTTGTGATCTTAATTTTACTGCCATTTCAATTACCTCCTTTATTAGTGTAACCATTATACCTTAAAATAAACAAACTGTCAAGTAATTTTACTTGACAGTTAACTATTTAAGTAACGAATGACTCCGTTTATGAAATCCACTTGTCTGCGAAAATTATCGATTTTGTCGCTTGCGGTTTGTTTGGTGGCAATTTTCACCGTTTGTTCAAACTCTTTGTAGGCACCGGGATTTTCATTGAGGATTAAATACCACTTAGGGTTATAACGAAGATAGCGTAAATACAACTCATTTGCATAAATTTTCTTCAAAATACTTGCATCCATTAATCCCACCAACTGTTGTTATTGGAATTAAAGGTATTTGGTCTGCGATTATTAAATCCTTGCGTTATTTGCAGGACTTTGGAAATTGTATTTAGCGTTCTGCTGATAGAATCGGGGTTAATCCGTTTTAAATAATTCAAAGCATTTTTTAGCGAATCGGCGCTTAAGTAGTCCACCGGTTCTTTTGCCTTGTTTTCGTCTTGATACTGTACCCATTGGTGATGATTTTCGCCAAGAATCACCCAATCTTCATAGATTTGTTGCCATGTTCTTCTTCCTGATGCCACTTCGTCATGAACTTTGGGAAAACGGGCGACAAACTCACGAAATTCATCAAGCCGACTAGCCATATCATTCACCTCTACTTTAGTTTATTACATTTAAGTCGAATTGGTGCGAAAAAGTGCACCAAATACCTAAAAAAACCATAAACTATGAATGGATAATCAATTATTTTAAGGAAAGCGAGGGAAAAGATGTTTAACCGAAAAAAACGCCAAATGCCATTTGGTTTCAGTGGCCAACCGATGATGCCTCAGGGAATGCAACCAATGATGCCTCAGGGAATGCAGCCGATGATGTCAATGGGACAAACTCCGTGGATGGGGGAAGAAATGATGCCTAATTACGAGATTGAAAGATTGCAAACGGAAATCAATGAACAAAAACGGCAAATCAGCGAATTGTTAAAGCGCGTGGTGCGCTTAGAGAACTATTTGGGAATCAGGGGCGAGGTTGCAGCTGAGTTTGACCGGATGCTTTAAAATGCATCAAAAGAAAAAAATAGGTTATCGCATATTCCAACCCAATACATAACTCATACTATAAAGTAGTCTAACGACAAAAGGAGGGGAGTTTATGTATCAACCTAACTATGGATATGGATGTTGCCAACCAGTTAGCCCATGTGGATTTGGAAATTATGGTGGTTACGGTTACGCCTTAATTTTAGTCTTGTTCATTCTTTTAGTCATCATCGGTACCGCAGTGCGCTGGTAGTAATCGAAAATAGTCGCGAAAAGGGGTGGCCCCCTTTTTTCTTTTGGGTTAATTGTAATCCGCTTGCATAATGTTCCATTATTTAGTATAATCTAAAAAGAGATTAGAGGTGAAAACATGATTAAAGCAACCGACATTATCGTAGAAGGAAATCCGCTTCTAAAAGAAAAATCAAAGGAAGTACCGCTGCCGTTATCACAAGAAGACGAGAAACTGCTTCTATCGATGATTGAATATATCGATAACTCCATGGATGAAGAAATCGCCCAAGAATATAATTTAACCCCTTCGGTGGGGATTGCGGCGGTGCAAGTAGGTATGCCGAAAAGAATGCTAGTCGTTTGGGCAATCGACGAAAAAGGAAATGAACATTTGTACCCGATGATTAATCCCCAAATCGTCAGTTATTCCGATGAATTGTCATATCTGCCGATGGGCGAAGCTTGTTTATCGGTTCCCCGCGAAGCTCCTGGATACATTCACCGTCCGACCCGGGTAACCGTGGATACTTATTTATACGAAAAAGGAGCACTTAAAAAAGTGCGCCTTCGTTTGAAAAATTATATTGCGATTGTATTCCAACACGAATACGATCATTTAAACGGCCTTTTGTTTGTCGACAGAATTAATCAAGCCAATCCTTTTTTGGTTCCCGAAAACAGTAAACCGATTGTTTTCCCGGAAGAACCATCAAATAACCAACAAGCCTAATTGTTTTAAGGCTTTGTAAATTCCGTCTTCGGAAAGAGCGCTTGTCACCAGATGAGCGTTTTCTTTTACGTGGTCGTTACTGTTGCCCATGGCGATTGCGGTTCCCACTGCTTGGAACATTTCGACATCGTTTTCTCCGTTACCGATGGCATACATATCTTCGGTCAAATAGCCGAATGTTTCTTGGATTACTTTTATTCCCCGCTGTTTCGATTCGCCTTTATCCACAATGTCGCAACCGAAACGCCCCCATTTTAAGAACGATAATTCGGGAAGTCTTTTAGCCATTGCGTCAATAACCTCAGTCCCCGCAAACAGCCAAACCATCGAAACGGGAACGGAAAAATCGAAATCTTCCTTTTGGCAATCGACGATTCGGTCATTGGAACGTTCCGAAAAAAATTTATGGATATCTTCTGAATAGGAATAAACATATGCTTTGTCAATAGTAACATAACCGATTTGCGCTTGATACTTTGAGGCGATTTCGTGAAGCTTAAGTAAACCCGCTTTTTTCATGGGTTTATAAAAGATGGTTTGATTATCCACCATAACATGTTGACCGTTTAACAACAAAAACCCTTTAAAAAGAGGCATGATATCCTCAATTACCGCCAATGTATAAGAACTCCTGCCGGTGGCAAGATATAAATCGACATCGGGAGAAAGATTGTTTAAGGCGTCAATTGTCGATTTGGGTATCCCGTTTTGTTTATCAAACAGCGTGCCGTCCAAATCAACAAATAAGGCTTTGCGTCTTATCATAAGTAATACTCCTCATTTCCTTCGAAAGTAGTATAACACATTTTAGCTTATTTAACTATTAAATTACTAACCGATTGATTTGAGTTGCTTATTGCTTCCCATTTTGGCAAAAATAAGGTATACTATTATAATAGATTAAATAATTAACAAATAGAAAGGATTAGATATGAACTCAAGTAAAAAACAAAACAAGAAAGGAAAAGATCCCAACAATGAAGTAAAAGTATTTGCTTTAGGCGGACTTGGCGCTGTCGGAATGAATATGTACGTCGTTGAGGTGGCAAACCAAATCATCGTAATCGATGCAGGAATATTGTTTGCAGGGGGAGAAGCTCCGGGTGTCGATTATATCATCCCCGATGTCTCCTATCTCAAAGAAAACGAACAGCGGATTGTGGGCCTCTTCATCACCCACGGTCATGAAGACCACATCGGCGGCATTCCGTTTTTGGTTCAAAAAGTTAAAATCCCCGCCATTTATGCCAGTGGGCTTGCAGTAGGATTGATTCGCAATAAAATGCGCGAATACCCACAATTATCTTATAATATAATCCCTTATAACGACGATTCGGTATATAAATATCCTCATTTTTCAATATCATTTTTCCGTACCAACCACAGCATCCCCGATTCATTCGGAATTGCTATTAAGACCAATTTAGGTTATGTCATCTATACGGGGGATTTCAAGTTCGACTTTACCCCGATTGGCAAGAAAGCCGATTACTATAAAATGGCACGCTATGGCGAAGAAGGCGTATTGTGTTTGTTATCGGACAGCACCAACGCGAACATTACCAATTTCTCCCTTTCGGAAAAGAAAATTGCCCAAAATATGCAAAATCTTTTCTCGCAAATCAAAGGAAGAATTATTGTTGCTACCTTTGCTTCCAATGTATTCCGCGTTCAACAAATCTTGAACGCCAGTTACAAAACGGGAAGAAAAGTTGTGGTGTTTGGTCACAGTATGGAAAAAACAATTGATGTTGCTACCAAGCTCAAATACATCAATATACCAAAAGGAACCATTATCAACACCCGTGAGCTATCGAATGTTGAAGACCAAAAGATTACTTTGCTTTGTACGGGGTCGCAAGGGGAACCGATGGCAGCTTTATCGCGAATTGCCAACGGCACCCACAAACATATCAAACTTCAAGCCGGCGATACCGTCATCTATTCAAGTAAAGCAATTCCTGGCAATGAACAATTCATTAATCGCAATATCAACAAAATGGTTCAAGCCGGTGCCAATGTAATCAAAAACAGTCCACTTACCGATACCCACACCACGGGACACGCCTCGGAAGCGGAAATTCAATTAATGCTATCCCTAATCAAACCGAAATATTTTTTACCAGTTCACGGCGAATATAATATGTTGCAAAAACATGCCAATATCGCCGTTAATATGGGTTTAAAAAAGGAAAATACTTTTGTTCTTGATAACGGCGACGTTGTGACTTTCACGGAAAAAGGCGCCAAGTTAGCCAAGGCAGCGGTATTTACTACCGATATCTATCTTGATTCCAGCCTAAGCGACGTCGACAGCAACATTCTAAAAGAACGCAAACACCTAGCCGATGAAGGAATTATTACGATTGCCTTTACGGTAAACAAGGAAAAGCAAATCTTGGCTCCGACCACGCTCAAAACCAAGGGGTTTGTCGATGTGGAAAAATCCGCCGATTTAGTCAAAAAAATAATCAAAAAAGCGGACGAAATATTCAAAGGACTGCTTGCCCGTTATAAATACATCATCGAGAAAAACTTTAGGCACCAAATCTTGCAACAACTTTCCCAGTATATTTATGAAGAAACAGAACGCCGACCATTTATTGTGCCGATTATTATGATTGTTTAATAAGATACCAATAACGAATCCTGCTTGGGGATTCGTTTTTTATTCAAAAGAATAAAAAAAACCCTTCAATAAAGAAGGGCCCATCGTTATTGACTGTTAAACGATTGCTTGAATAAATGATAGATGTTTCTGGTTATCATGGCATCTTGCAAAGCATCGTGATCTTGGGCTTCAGGTATTTCTTCGTCAAAGAAAGCAAAAGCATTAAACAAACCGATGTCGGTTTTGATGCCATAATAGTTTTTCATGATTTGCATTAAGTTGATAAAATTCATGCGTACGGTTATTGGTTTTAGTTTATGTAGTTCATAAGCTTTTTCCAAAACCTTGATATCGTTTTTTCCCCAAACATAGATGGTTGGTTGATAGCGATAGATAATGTATTTTAAACGATTATAAAAGGTGCGAAACGATAAGGCATTGCGAAAATCGCTTTTTCTTAGGTTTAAGAACTTATAGGTTCTTAAGTTTAAACCCGAATGATATTTAGGTTTAATCAAACTTTGTTCTTTTAAGATGACTTGTCCATTTTCATCTTCCAAATAAAATCCGTATTGCACAATTTCAGCCACAAATTCTTGGCCTCCTTGAAACGAATACGGCGGCAACGTAAATTCCAAATCTAGGAACATCCGATACCCTTTTTTATTTAGAACCGATTGGACACCGCGACGAATCGTAGAAAGATCAAAGTACACTGTCATCTTCGACTGGCTGCGTCTAATCATTTTGACGAAATTGACAACTTCATTTGCCAATATTTTGGTCTTTCGTCTGCCATTGCTGATAACATGATGCGACTGGTTTTCACGACATTTTAAGTGAACAAAAAGGCCAGGCTGAAGATAAACATTGAATTGCTTCATCTGCGAGCGCGTAAGATAGAAAAATTGGATTTTATTTCGGATTTTGATTTCAAATATTCGTTCTTTTAAATAGATCCGTCGGATCACGCCATAGACAATTTGCATAACCTTATTCTCTTTCTAAACAATAACCTCCTAAAGATTAATTGCTTGCATTTTAATTAATTCCAACAACGCTTGACTCCGGCCTTTAACGCCTAATTTTTGAATAACATTGGAAATATGATTGCGAACGGTTTTACTACTAATATTTAATAGGGCAGCAATTTGGTCGGTATCACGATTTTGGACGAGTAGTTCAAAAATTTCCTTCTCCCGATTTGTCAAAAGTTTTTTCATATGTCCAACATTATCACGATAATTATTGATATGCATAACATCCCCCTTAATCAATGTATAATATGCATTGTTAAGAAAGGGTGTCACTGCCTGATAGACTTTTTAACAAATGTGTGGCGATTTTTTCAGGAAAGCCCAAAGCCTTCAGTTTGTCAAGCGAGGCATTTTGAATATCTTCGAGGGAATCGAAATTGGTCAAGAGAACTTTCTTACGATTTGGGCCAATTCCCTTAATTTCATCAAGTTTGGAAGCAAACGCGCTTTTTGTATGCACATTTTTAAAATAGGAAATCGCATAGCGGTGGACTTCGTTTTGCATGGCTTCCAAAAGCAAAAAAACATTATCTTTTTTATCAACAATTATTTCTTCGCCATTTTGGTTGACTAAAGCACGGGTGCGATGCTTATCGTCTTTGACAATGCCGGCTACCGAAATATCTTCAATTCCGATTGATTTAAGAGTTTGCACCGCAGCATTAACTTGAGGTTTGCCGCCGTCAACCAGGATTAAGTTAGGTTTTCGCAAGTTTTCTCTTAAAACCCTTGTATACCTTCTTTTAATCACTTCTTGCATAGTTTTAAAGTCATCGGCTCCGGAAACGGTGCGGATTTTGTATTTGCGGTAATCTTTTGGGGATGGCACTCCGTCGATATATGTTACCATGGCGCTAACGGCACTAGCCCCGCCAATATTGGAGTTATCAAAGATTTCCATAACCGCAGGGAATGGTATACCTAAGATTTCACCCAACCGCGCCGCCGCATCCTTCGTCCGGCTCACTTTTTGTAGTCTTAGTTTTTGCCAATTCTCTAAATTTATTTTGGCATTTTCGGAAACCAAATCCACGAGTTTCTTTTTCAAACCCTTTATCGGAATGATTACTTTTGTTTCAAGACTCGATTTTAACAACTCGACATCTTCCACATAAGGAATCAAGATTTCCGTAGGCTTGATATTATTCTTAAGCAAATAGAATTGCGAAATGTAACTGGTCAACGCTTCATCCACTGAACCGTATAAATCAAAGACTTCGCCGTTGCGTTCGGTGACTTTGCCGGAACGCATGTGGAAGACTTGGATGGCGATAATATCATCCTTGGCGAAATAACCAAATATATCACGATTGATTTTATCATCCAAGGTCATCTTCTGTTCGTCTTTTACGGTTTTGATGCTGTTGATCATTTCGCGATATTCTATCGCTTTTTCAAATTCCAAATTTTCGGACGCTTCCAACATTTTGGCTTCGATTTTTTTGAGAATGCTGGTGTCATTGCCATTTAAAAAGGTTGCTACTTCCTGCTTCAGCCCATCGTAAGTTTCTTGGGTTACGACATTGATGCAAGGTGCAAGGCATTGACCTAAAAAGTAATATAGACATGGTTTTTTTGGCAGTTTAACGCATTTGCGAAACGGATAGATTTTGTTGAGCATTTCCACGATGTCCCGAGCGGCTTTAGCATTCGGATACGGTCCAAAAAGTTTACCCTTTTTGGCCAACCAGTGATTAATATCGCGGGTTATCACCAACCGAGGATGTTCTTCACCGGTAATGCAAATATATGGATAAGTCTTGTCATCCATCAAAAGAATATTGTATTTCGGCCGATATTCTTTGATAAAATTAAGCTCAAGCAAAAAAGCTTCCAATTCGCTGGATGTAACAATGTATTCGAAAGTGGTGATGTCTTGAATCATCCGGGTCGTTTTCGCATCGTGCGAACCCGTAAAATAACTGCGCAAGCGGTTTTGCAAGTTTTTGGCTTTGCCGATATAGATGATTTCGCCTTTATCGTTTTTCATCTGATAACAACCAGGAAGTTTGGGAACAAGTTGTAAATGCTCTTTTAAATTCATAGCCGTCTCCTCTAAATAATAGTATACCATTTTTTAATCAAAAAGGGTATTTTTTTGTTATTGTTTGTTGGCCGCTTCTATATTAATACAAAAAAACACAATTGGTTTAGTGCAAGGCACCGGCCAATTGTGTTAATTGTTTCTTAGTCTTTTTTGATTTCTTCCAAGATTTTTTCGATTCGGTTACCGTATTCCAGTGATTCGTCGTGTTTGAAACGGAGTTCCGGTGTCTTTCTTAAATCCAAGCGTTGGGCTAGTTCCGTTCTTAAATATCCCTTCGCTTCTTCCAAGGCTTTTTTGGTAGCCAGAACTTCACTATCATCTCCCATGATGGTATACCAAACGGTAGCGATTGACAAATCGGTTGCAACTTTAACCTTGGTAACCGAAACATACTTTAATAATACATTTTGGGCTTCCATTAAAAGGATATTGGATAATTCGCGTACAATGTTTTTTTCAATCCGTTCGTTTTTAACCGACATTTTATTCCCTTCCTTCCTCTTGCATGATAAAGCATTCAATAATGTCGCCTACTTTAATATCGTTATAGTTTTCGATAGTTAAACCGCATTCATACCCGGCTTTTACTTCTCTGGCGTCATCTTTAAAACGTTTTAAAGAAGAAATTTTTCCGGTGTAAATAACGATACTGTCGCGAATCAGGCGAATGCTGGCATTTCTTTGCACGATTCCGTTTGTGACATAACAGCCGGCAATCGTGCCGATTTTGCTGGCTTTGAAGGTTTCCCTTACCTCAGCTTCACCTAAAACTTTTTCGGTTAAGACAGGGTCAAGCAAGCCTTTAACGGCCATTTCAATATCTTCTTGAAGTTTATAAATGATATCGTATAAGCGAATTTCAATACCTTTGGATTTGGCATATTCGGTAATAGTTGCCTGAGGGCGAATATTGAAACCGATAATAATCGAATCGGAAGCAATCGCCAAGTTGATGTCCGATTCGGTAATGGCACCGACTCGGGATGCAACAATGTTGATTTTGGTTCCTTCGATATCGATTTTTTCCAATAGCCCGCGAATGGCTTCAATCGAACCCTGAACATCGCAACGAATGATTAAGTTAAGTTCTTTGATTTCTTCGTTCTTCTGCGACTTCATGAGTTCCGCAAGCGAAATCGATTTTCCTACGCCTTTTTCTTCGTTGAATTTCTTTTGAGCTCTTATTTGAGCGATTTCTCTGGCTTTTCTTTCATCGTTATATATCATAAAGCGTTCGCCTGCAAACGGCACTTCCGCAATCCCCGTAATCTCTACCGGTTTGGATGGACCCGCAACCGTCACATTACGGCAGTTTTCATCAAACATGGCGCGGATTTTTCCGTAGGTGTTGCCGACAACGATAACGTCGCCTACTTTGATAGAACCGTTTTGAACCAATAAGGTTGCGACAGGTCCGCGACCTTTGTCAAGTTTGGCTTCGATGACGGTTCCCACCCCTAAACGATTAGGGTTGGCTTTCAAATCTTTCATGTCGCTGACAAGGAGAACCATTTCTAACATTTCATCCACGCCTTGACCGGTTAAAGCGGAGATTGGCACGATGATAGTATCGCCGCCCCATTCTTCGGCGACCAAATTATGTTCGGTCAATTGTTGTTTAATGCGATCCGGATTGGCTTGAGGACGGTCCATCTTGTTAATGGCAACAATAATTGGGACTTTTGCGGCTTGAGCGTGTTCGATGGCTTCCACGGTTTGTGGCATGATACCATCGTCTGCGGCTACCACTAAAATAACAATATCGGTAATCGAAGCACCCCGTGCGCGCATTTCCGTGAATGCAGCATGACCAGGCGTATCGATAAAGGTAACCAAACGGCCGTTTTTCTCAACTTGGTAAGCACCGATATGTTGGGTAATTCCTCCCGCTTCGCCTTTGACAACATGGCTGCTTCTGATAGTGTCAAGAAGCGTTGTTTTCCCATGGTCGACATGTCCCATAATGGTAACAACCGGCGGACGCGGAACCAATTGGTCGCTTTCGTCAATCATTTCCATTTCGTCGAAACGCACCAAATCGGTGATTTTCTTGTCTTTGACTTCATAGCCGTATTCCATGGCAATAAGTTCAATCGTGTCGCGGTCTAAAACGCTTGTGGCGCTGGCCATCACGCCAATCGAAACAAAGAGTTTTTTAACCAAATTGGTTACCGAAGTGTTTAAAGCTTCGGCTACTTCGATGACGGTCATGCCAGCTTCATAATACACAACGTTTTCTTCAACCTGTGTAGCCAAATGCAAAGCGTGTTTGCCTTTTTTCGGCACCGGTTTTTTAATTCCGCGACGTTTTTTAATTAAACTTTCCGAATTAGAATCTTTTTTCTTAACTCTTACTTCGCGTTTAATGTTATATTCGTCGTCATCCAAAAATTCCCCGTATTTGGTGAGCATTTCTTCGTCAACACGCGGTTGAACAGGCTCATCGTAATATATCGGTTTTTTCTCTTTTGGTTTGGCAACGGCTGGTTTTTCCGGTTGAGGCTTAACTTGAAGAGTAGGTGAACTGGGTGTTTTGGTTTCTTGTTTTTTAACTGTTTGAGGTTTTGGTTGAGGATGCTTGCTTTGTTGTTGTAGCGGTTGTGGTTGTTTGGCTTGAGGTTGTGGTTGCTTGGCGACTGTTTGATGTTTCTTTTTCGGTTGAGCGGATTGTGGCTGTTTGGTTTGAGGTTGTGGTTTGACCGCTTTTTTCGGTGCAGCCTTTTTAATCGGCACCACGGTTCTTGGTTTTGGGCTAGCTTCTTTTTTTCCTGATTTAAATGGATAAGGTACATTGAAATAACGAGCTAGCTTCTTTTCTACCTCTTTTTCAACAAATGTATCGCCTTGCAAAGAAATATCCACACCGACATTCGAAAGCAGTTCCAGCAATTTCTCCTCAGTGCAATTAAATATTTCGATTAAATCTTTAACTTTCATAATTTTCACCTATTCTTTCCTCTTCAAGGAACTCGTTGATTTTTTTCGTAAACCCTTCAGCGCTGAGTCCAACCATTTTTTGATTGGTTTTACCGATGGCATGCGACAATTCTTGGGTTGTAAAAATATTTATAATCGGCACACCGTAAAAGTATGCTTTTTTTTCCATTTTGTCTATCGTTTTAGGGGAAGCATCGCTCGCAAGAACGATGAGTTTCAATTGGGCTATTTGGTCTATCACCGCATCCGTACCCATGATTAAATTTCCGCTTCTTCTGGCCAGGCCTAAGAGTTGCAGGATTTTATTTCTTGTCACTCGCTTCACCCAATAATTCAAGAAGTTCGGTATAAATGCTTTCCGGAACTTCGGTTTCTAAATGGCGGTCAAGCACTTTTTTCTTTTTGGCTTGATTTATCGCCCTTTTGCTTTTTGATAAATATGCTCCCCGGCCTCTAGCCTTCCCCGTTAAATCGACAATAATATTTCCCTCGGGTGTTCGGACGATGCGAAACATGTCCATTTTCGGATATTGTTCATTAGTCGCTACGCATTTTCTGAGCGGCACTTTGCGAGGTTTCAACATGTCAAACTCCCCCTATTTGTTCAATACGTTGATCTTAAACTTGATTCCTTCTTGGAAAGCTGTTGATTCGTCTTTGATGTCAATTTTCCAACCCGTTGCTTGCGAAGCCAAACGGGCATTTTGTCCGCCTTTACCGATGGCAAGCGAGAACTGTGAATCAGGCACAATTACGGTCGCTTTGCGTTCTTCCGGATCAGGCAAGACCGATAATACGGTCGCCGGTGTCAATGCCTCTGCAATCAACTGAATCGGATCGTCGCTCCAAACAAAGATGTCGATGCGTTCGCCGTTTAAAGCGTAGTTGATTTGTTTTACCCGTGAACCTTGTTGACCGACACAAGAACCTTTCGGATCAACATCCGGATTATTGCTTTTGACGCCGACTTTACTGCGATACCCGGCATCCCGGGCCACAGCCATCACTTCGATAACTCCGCTTGCTACTTCCGGAATAGTGGTTTCAAACAAGCGTTTCACAATATCGCGATGAACCCTGGAAACAAAAACTTTCGGGTCTTTGCCAGTTTCTTCAACTTTGGTAATATATACTTTTATCGTACTGCCCTTTTGTAAAATTTCTCCCGGCAAACTTTCGGAAATCGGCATATGCGTAATCGTGTTTAGCCCAAGCGAAAGAATGATGGAACTTTCGGTTACGTCAATGACAGTAGCGCTAATCATTTCGTTTTCGCGTTCTTTAAAGAATTCATAAGCGCGTTTGCGTCCCAATTCTTTGATTCCTTGCGTAAAGATTTGTTTAAATTGAGTTGCGCCTTTTCGGCCGATATCGCTGTTCAGATTGATTTCTTTCCGGATGACATCGCCGACTTTTACTTTTTGTTTGATTTCTTTTGCTTCTTCCAAAAGCATTTGCCCCTTGGGACCCTCTGGGTCGATTTCCTCGACTACAGTGTTGACATTCCAAGCGCGTATCGATTTTTTCTCATGAGAAAACTCGACTTCGATTTCGCCGGTAAATCCTTCCAAAGCACACGCTTTGGTAAGCGCTACGCGAACCTTTTCCAATACGTCTTCAATCTCTAAATTGCGCTCTTGGGCAACAAGTTCCAATGTTTCATAAAAATTTTTACTAATCATTAAAATGCTCCTACTCTAAAATTCAATTGCTAAACGGATTTTAGCAATCAAATTGTATGGTATTTGAACTTCTTTGGCAAATTGTTTGATTTTGGCCTTAATGGTTAAAATTTCACCGTCAAAGTTAAGTATGTGACCTTCGAATTCTTTTAAGGCTACATTACCCACTTTTATTTTTTCGTACGTTTTAACCGCTATGTATTTGCCAATCGCAGCTAAAATATCTTCCTTTGTTTTTAACTCTTTTTCAATACCGGCGGAAGATACTTCGAGATAGTATTCATGAGGAATCGGGTCAATCACATCAAGCGTTTCGCTCACTTTTTCGTTAACGCTTGTAGCGTCATCAATGGAAATGCCTTCTGCTTTGTCAATAATTAAACGCAAGATTGGCATTCCGTGTTCTTTCACCCATTCCACGCTTACGAGTTCTACCCCTAAATCCGCACAAATCGGCAAACTTAAATCATATATTTTTTGTTCTAAATTATTCATAAAAACCTGCCCATCAAATGAAAGAGTGAGCAACGCTCACCCTAAACATTATCTCATACATATTCTACCATGTTGATGGTAATAAGTCAAGTATTTAAATTATATTCCCGTATTGGGTTTTTTTAAGCTGAGTTTTACCCCGAAGTGCAACAAAATCTAAAAATAAAAACTGCACAATCAATTTGTACAGTTTCTTAGTTAATCTCTTGATAGTTCCATGAGTTAATGCTATTCTTGTTATACACTAAAAAAACATAGAAAGGAATAACTCATGGAACAAAAAGATTATACCATAGAAAACTGTGAAACACAAAGGATTGCCCCTAAAAAATTTTACCAACATCTAACCGAAACTGATCGGAAAAACTTGGAAAGGTTTTTAAGGTTAAAACAAGATAAAAACTATAAAGGGCCGAAAATAACTTACGAATATATTGGTCAACAACTTGGCATCCATAAGTCAACTGTATCTAGGGAGATTAAACGTGGGTTATGGAACACCAAAACCGACGCAAGCGGTAGACATTACGAATATTGCAGCGATGTGGGACAAAGGGTGGCTAAGGAAAGAAGCAATCGAAAGCGTCAAAGAACAAAACTCAAAAAAGGACATATTGCTTTAGAACGTTTGACTGAAATAATTAATCGAGAAAAAACTTCACCTTATAATGCCTTTGATTTATATGAACAACACTATGGCGAAAAGTTTCCGATTAGTTTAAAAACGTTCTACAAATATCTTAGACGCAGAATGGTAAACGTTAAACCAAGTGCATTACGTCGTTTTTCCTTTGCCAAGCCGAAAAAAGCACCAAAAGTCGGAAAAAGAATCCAAAAAGGTGATAATATCGCCATGCGCCCACAGGAAGCCGAAATGCGCTTAGAAATCGGTCATTGGGAAGGCGATACTATTATTGGAAAACGCGGTACAAAGGCATGTTCCCTTACATTGGTTGACCGTTGTGGAAGAATTGTATTAGGATTCAAGATTCCAGATCGTTCTGCTGAATCAGTTAAAAGAACTTTTGATGGAATCGAAAAGAAAATTGGTTCAAGCAATTTTGTTAAGTTATTCCGTACTCTTACCCTTGATAACGGTTCCGAGTTTTCTGATGTTTCTGGAATAGAAAAATCAGCACTTGAGGAAGAAGCACAAAGAATCAAATTGTATTTTGCTAATGCCTATCATTCTTGGGAAAGAGGAACCAATGAAAATGCTAATGGATGGATTCGTTATTACTTTCCTAAAGGCACTGATTTTTCATCTATTTCGGAAAAGCGATTCCAAAAGGTAATCAACAAAATCAACTTTTCCAAACGTAGAATTCTCGGGGGAATATCAGCAGCTGAATTTTGCAAACGTAATAACCCAGAACTCTTCCAAATTCTAGAACTTCTAGGTTTTTCAAACCCATTTTTAAACATGGGTTCTTACCTAGATAAAATAGCTTAACTTAACTACATTACTAAATAGCTATTAACTTAATACTTAATCAAGTATTAATTTTGTTGCACTTCATATTACAAACAAGTATTGGGTTTTTTTAACTTTTTGCGCCTTTATTTATTATATGCAAAAATTACCCCTTTTATTTGAAATAGTTCGGGAGCTTTTTAATTTTAAAAAAAGCCCATAATAATATTTTTATCCATATTGCTTGCTAAAACAAGCTATTTCGCATACAATAGTTAATAGGTGAAACAATATGAACAACAATAATTTTATTACAATTAAATTAAACAATGAAACAAAACTGATACCGAGAGGTTCAACGCTGCTATCGCTATTATCGGACAATCAAAAGAAAAAGTACTTCGTGGCTTTAGTCAACGGACGAGTCAGGGAACTCAGTTTCAAAATAAGTTTTGACGCCGAAGTGGAATTTTTGGATTTAACCCATTCGGAAGCCGGCAAAGCCTATGAAGCAAGTTTGCGTTACGTCATCGCGATGATTTTCAATGAATTGTATCCAGATGCCTCGATTCGCTTTAGCTACAATGTGTCTCGTTCAATCTTCTGTCAACCGCTTGACGATTTCCATATTGAAAGACGAATCGTCGATCAGGTTGCCAAACGCTTAAGAGAGATCGTTGACGCCGATATTCCGATTGAACGGGTAACCGTTTCGACGGAAGAGGCTATCAGCATTTATCAACAATTTAATTTGCATGACAAAATCGATATTCTCAAATACCGTCCGGAAAAAGATGTCCATTTGTACCGCTGCGGAAATTATTACAATTATCTTCACAGCTACATGGTCCCTTCCACCGGCTATTTGCAAAGCTTTGTTTTGCGCCCTTACAGTCCGGGGATTATCATTCAATATCCTCGTTATGAATTAAACGGTAAAATTCCGCCGTTTGAAGAAGCGCCGACTTACGGACGCACTTTAAAACGCGCTTATGAATGGGCGAAGTTAATCGATACGCAAACCATCTATCGAATCAATGAAAAACTCACGCCGGAAAATATGGTCGACTTTATTCAAATCTGCGAAACCAAGCATAACAATATGCTTTCGGAAATCGGTCAATTAAATAAAGCGGATATCGATAACATTCGGCTGATTGCGATTGCGGGGCCATCGAGTTCGGGTAAAACCACGTTCTCTAATCGTTTGCGTTTGCAACTTATGGCACTTGGCATTAATCCGGTCATGATTTCCATCGACGATTACTACCTTGACCGCGACAAAATCCAACCAGACGAAAAAGGCGAAATCGATTTGGAAGACATCAACACCATCGATGTTGAATTATTCAACCAACATATGTATTCGCTCATCAACGGCGAGGAAGTCGAACTGCCGCGGTTTGACTTCATGACCGCAAAACGCGTTCCAGGTCGTAAGATAAAAGTCGATTTGCGTTCGCCAATTATCATCGAAGGAATACATGCTTTAAACGAACAACTAAGCGCTTCGATTCCCAAGCATCAAAAATTCAAAATTTTCATTTCCCCACAAATTCAAATCAGCATCGACAATCACTCACCGATGAGCACCACGGATTTACGGTTAATCAGACGGTTGGTTCGCGACTTTAAGTTCCGAAACGCTCCGGCTAAACGTACACTTTCGATGTGGCCTTCGGTTCGAAGAGGGGAATTCAAATGGATTTACCCGCACCAAGAACAAGCGGATTACGTTTTTAACTCGGAACTAACCTATGAGCTTGGCGTATTGAAGAAATATGCGCTTCCGATTCTCAAAGAAATCGGCCCAACCGATGAAGATTTCATCGTTGCCAATCGCTTGATTAAGTATTTGAAATACTTCCGCTCGATTGAGGATGATGCAGTACCGTGCAATTCGCTCTTGCGTGAATTTATCGGAGGTTCTTGTTTCAACGTTTAATAAATGAGGTGAATTAATGTGATAGAAATCAGCATTCACACACCGATTGCGGAATTGATTAAAAATTATCCCGAGATTAAAGAAATTATGTTAAGTTTGGGATTCGACAATATCGCTAATCCTATAATGTTAAAAACAGTCGGACGCTTTATGACATTAAGCAAGGGTTCTGAGCTAAAAGACATTAGCATGGAACACATGAAAAATGTCTTTGCCAAACACGGTTTCACATTAGTAGAATAAAATAAATCCTTTTGGCTTCAACCAAAAGGATTTTTATTTTTCTATGCTCCCCAAATTACCTCTTTAACATCTATCGCCCAACCGCCGTTCCACTTGCTGGGTTTGGAAGATGCTTCGCATTTAACAATTAGGTCAAAACAGCCACGGAAACTATACCAACCCATGTATTCAATCGTGTTTGGTATATATATTTCTTTTAGGGAAACACAATTGTTAAAAGCAAACTGTTCGATGCGTTTTAGGTTAGAGTGAACTTTAAATTCTTTTAAAGAAGTGCAATTGACAAAAGCATATTCGCCAACTTGCGTAACCGTCGAAGGAAGGGTAATTGTTTCTAGGGAAGTGCAATTTTCAAACATATGGTTAGCTATCTTGTTTATTGAGGTCGGCAGAATTACGGTTTTCAACACTTCACAATACAAGAAAGCATAATTGCCAATAGACTTTACATTTTCAGGAATAATAATTTCGATAAAGTTCCCGTAAGCAAAAGCAAATTCTGCAATCTCTTCCACATTATCTGCCACAACGAAACTATTAATCTGTTGATTTGGTGCTGCCTGCAATAAAACTTTACCGTCTTTTGAATAAAGATTTCCTTCCGTGACGGAATAAAACGCGTTGTTGCTTGAAAGTTCAAACCTTTCAATCGATTTGCAACCGACAAAAGCAAACGGACCGATTTTGTGGATGTTTTCGGGCAGTGTCACAACAGTTATTTTTCCCAAATAGGCAAAAGTCTTTTCGCCGATAGTTTCTAAAGATTGGGGTAAAATAATTGATTCCACATCGACACAACCCGAGAAAGCGTAATCGCCAATGGCTTGCAATCCTTCCGGAAAAATTAAATTTGGCAATTCCCAGCAATCCTTAAAAGCATATCCTTCGATTATCTTTAAATCTGGAGGAAAAACAATGTTTGACAATTTTAGGCAATTGATAAAAGCGGAATTTTCGATAATGGTAATTCCGTTTGGTAGAAAAACATTTGTTAAAGAAGTACAATTGGCAAATAATCCGTTGGGGATAATTTTTACCTTTTCTGGTATCGTAATCTGTGTAATGCCTTCGCAAAAAGCGAAGGCTTCTTTTTCCAAAGTTTCAACGCTGTTGGGAATGATTACCTCGGATAAAGAATCGCAACCATAGAAAGCCCTTGCGGAAATTACTTCCAGCGTTTCGGGTATTTTTACCTCGGTGATAAAATTGCTTTGTTCAAACGCAGAAGCGCCGATTGCTTTGACCACTTTTCCTTGATAAACGGAAGGGATGACGATTTTACTATCTTCTCCCTCGTATCCAGTAAGGGTATAACAGTCGTTTTCTAAGGAAAAAATCAAACCTTCCGTAAAATAAGTTTGGTCTTCTTCCCACAAGGCTTTGAGTAGCAGTGATTTATAGATAGTGATTTTTTCTTCATGTAAAGTTTTCGTCAGTTCATCCTGCCAGCCTTTAAAAACAAAACCTTTCCTTTGAGGAATCGGTAGGGTTATTTCTTCATTTTTTTGACAAGTTATTTCCCAAGTTTCGGTATCGTCAAACAAACCGCCGTTTGCATCGAAACTAACCGTAAAAATTGTTTCTTGGCAACCAGCGAGGAAAAGCAAACTCAATATTATCGTAATTGCAAGGTATTTGATTCTTTTAATCATGTCTGGCACACTTTCCTTTATTGGTCTTGATTTAAGCAATACATTAGGATTCCGGCTGCTACCCCCACATTGAGCGATTCAACGCCATTTTGCATCGGTATCATCAACATTTGGTCAACAAATTCATTGATTTCTTGGCTTACTCCTTTGGCTTCGTTGCCTAACACTAAAGCGTAACGTTCCGTTTTTAAGACGGGTTTTGGAACAATACCGCCCGCCAAACCGGTGCCGTATATTTTAAAGCCTTTTTCTTTTAGTTTTCCGATTTCTTTTTTCAAATCGCGATAAAGGATGGGAATCCGAAAAAGCGCTCCTTGGGTAGAGCGGATGACTTTTTCATTGTAACAATCAACCGTATCGTTACTGGCAATTATCGCATCCATCCCTAAGGCTGCAGAAGATCTAATAATCGTACCCAAATTGCCGGGATCTTGAAGACGGTCAAGCAATAATATACTTTTAAAGTCAATACTTTCGGTTTTCGGCATGGCCACTACCCCAATAATCGGTTGAGGAGTTTTGGTGCTTGATAACTTGGCGATGATTGCTTCGTTTACCAAATATCCGCCACAAGAAAACTTATCTAAATCTTACGATTTTAATGCAAATACTTTTGTCAAAAGCTTTGCACGAAAACTTTCTTCAACCAAGTGATAACCTTCCACCAAAAAAGTTTTTTGCTGATCACGATATTTTTTAATCTTCAATTTGGCAGTTTCGATAATCAACCGATTGTTCACCGAAGTAATTTGATTCATATGATCCCCTTGTTAAATATTTTCAATTAATAAATCGAATAAAGGTTTTATATTGGTAAAATAAATTATTAACAAATTAACGATTATAATTACGAAATGGCCGACAATCCACCATTTTAGGAAGATCCTTTGGGCTTTATTTTTGCGAAAGAACCAAAGAAAAATAAAGTTCAAGCCTATCAAAATAATGATATAAGCAAGAAACGGCAACATTACCCCAACCCAAATCCAAAACGGGGTAGCATTTTGATATTTTTCCCAAGTAAAGGTTGCAATCAACAAATCAAAACATAGCACACGCATCATAAACCATGAGGAAAATAAAAGCACGACAAACATGTACAGATAAATGGCTGGGTTTATTTCGTCAAAAAAGGTGCGTTTCTTGACTCTTTTCTCAATAACTACCCCTTCGTCGGTAAATTGTTCTTCATAAACAATATCACCGTTTTCGTCATGTTCTTTTTCAATTACCAAATCGTTTAGGACTAGGTATTCTTCTTGCAAGAGATCGATTTCTTCATCGGACAATGTTGGAGGATATCCGTTTAAGATTGCCTCATTGTAAGCATTGATGAGTTCTAAAACTTCTTTTTTTCGGGCTAAAGCTTCTTCATAAGTTTTGGGAATGTTTATTTCCTTCATCATCTGGCCACCTTTCATCTTACTTATTATACCACATTTTTCTTAATGGGGTAGTTTTTTAAAAAATAAAAAAAAGTGTCAACCGAAAATTGTTTGACACTTTTTTAGAAAATTAGATTAATGAAAAATCTATCATCACTATTTACCTTTTAATTGTGATTGAGCCATTGCGACTAACCGACGGGTAATTTCTCCGCCTACTGTTCCGTTTTGACGAGCAGTAGTGTCAGGACCTAATTGAACACCTAATTCGTTCGCAATTTCGTTTTTCATTTGCGAAAGAGCATTTTCAGCACCTGGTACAACAAGGCGGTTTCTGCCTGGTGTATTAGCATTAAAAGATGAATTATTCATTGATTTCACCTCCTGTCGATGATATTATGTACCACATTTGGTGAAATTATAATCTTTTTGTGTTGGTAGTTTTAGGCGGATTATGCGAATTTTACCACTGCTTAAAACAAATCGATTGGCCCCACAACTTGGTAATGTTGTTTGGTGGTAAGGACAATTGTTTCGATTTTTTTAAGTGCTTCTTCCACCAATTTTTCAAAATCAAAGTTTTTTTCTTCTTTTTCAGCAGCACTTAAACGCGGTTTGATTTGTGGATGACGCGGTACAAAGATTGTGCAACAATCTTCAAACGGACGAATTGAAATATCGTAAGTGCCGATGTTTCTGGCGATATTGATGATTTCTTCTTTATCCATCACCGCAAGCGGTCTGATTACCGGCATGGTTACCACCGAATTGATGACATTCATGCTTTCCAAGGT
>LSQX01005189.1_pt3 | contig 22636 bp, 8 predicted proteins | sample 654561 | NCBI WGS metagenome assembly LSQX01 (sample SAMN04489861, study PRJNA283612) | anaerobic digester metagenome | isolation source: 4 biogas reactors fed with cattle manure at either 37C or 55C with and... | place: Denmark: Kongens Lyngby | collected 2014
GCTCGTCTCTTAGGTGAGGGCTTCTGGAAAGGCGGTGATAGAGGTGTAATTGACGGCTTTATCATTAATGGTAGTACCAAGGTGATTAGCTTAGTTGCTGCAATGAGTCGCAAGGTTCAATCTGGTTACGTATACCATTACGCCTTCTCGATGTTAGTAGGTATTATTGTTTTAATCTCTTTCTTTGTATTGGTGCGATAAGATGACAACATTTCCTTGGCTTTCCTTATCGATTTTTGTACCAATTATTGCTGGTATCTTTGTACTCGTGTTCGGTCGTGACGAACGAGCCGAGTACACCAAGCAAATGGCATTGGTTGGTGCAATCGTCAGCTTTTTAGTCACCTTGCCGCTCATTATCGGCTTTGACCCTAGCACTGCAGATATGCAGTTCGTGGAAAATGTGCGTTGGATTTCAGCCTTTACAGCGCATTATCATTTAGGTGTAGACGGTATTTCAGTATGGTTCGTTCTACTAACGGCATTTATCACGATTATTGTGGTGATTGCGGGCTGGAAGGTAATTACTGACCGTGTAGCACAATACATGGCGTCATTCCTGATTCTTTCAGGCATGATGGTCGGTGTATTCGCTGCCTTAGATGGCTTATTGTTCTACGTATTCTTCGAGGCGACTCTAATCCCGATGTACATCATTATTGGTGTATGGGGTGGTCCTAATCGAGTTTTCGCAGCCTTTAAGTTCTTCTTATATACCTTATTAGGTTCACTATTAACCTTAGTTGCCTTTATCTATATGTACCTACAAGCAGGTACTTTCGATATCGCTGCATGGCATGCGATGCCACTGACTATGAATGAGCAATTGTTCATCTTCTTTGCGCTCTTTGCTGCCTTTGCTGTGAAAGTACCAATGTGGCCTGTACATACGTGGTTACCTGATGCGCACGTTGAGGCGCCTACTGGTGGTTCAATCGTATTAGCAGCCATCATGCTTAAATTAGGTGCTTACGGTTTCTTGCGCTTCTCTTTACCGATTGCGCCAGATGCTTCACAAGAAATGGCATGGCTAATGGTTGTACTAGCGCTTATCGCTATTATCTACATTGGTTTAGTTGCCATTGTTCAAGACGATATGAAGAAGCTGGTTGCTTATTCATCGGTAGCTCACATGGGCTTCGTTGTTTTAGGTACTTTCCTATTGACAGACACTGGCCTTGAGGGTGCGATCGTTCAAATGATCTCTCACGGTTTCGTATCAGGCGCTATGTTTATGTGTATTGGTGTGTTATATGACCGCTTACACAGCCGCGAAATCGCCGACTACGGTGGTGTGGTTAAAGTAATGCCTAAATTCGTGACCTTCTTTGTATTGTTCTCAATGGCCAACAGTGGTTTACCTGCAACTTCAGGTTTCGTGGGTGAGTTCTACGTAATCATTGGTGCCATTGACTTCAACTTCTGGGTTGGTTTATTAACGGCAACTTCGTTAATCTTAAGTGCCTCTTATTCACTATGGATGCTTAAACGTGTAGCTTACGGTCCTGTGACAAATCCTAAGGTATCAGAAATGCTCGACTTAGACGGTCGTGAGTTCTTGGTCTTAGGCCTGTTTGCAATCTTCGTGTTGTATATGGGTATTCATCCGAAACCATTTACTGATGTGATGCATGTATCAGTTCAGCATTTAGTTGAACAGGTTGCACAATCCAAACTGTAGGTTAGAACAATGATAGAAAATCAATTTAATTTCGTCATGGCTCTGCCAGAGATTCTTTTAACTCTTCTGGCAATGGCTGTGTTGCTGCTTGATGCCTTTGCACGTAGTAAGGACAGCGTGCTGTCCTACTTCGGCAGTTTGGTGTCGTTGCTGTTGGTATTAGTTGTGGTGCTGTTCCAGTGGAACTCAGGTGTTGCAGGTACTACCTTCCATCAAATGTACGTTGCTGATTCACTCGGCCACTTCTTAAAAGTCGGTTCAATTATTGCCGTCTTAGTGACCTTAATCTACAGCCGTCAATACTTAGTTGACCGTAATATGGTTAAAGGTGGTGAGTTTTATGCCTTGACCTTATTCTGTTTATTAGGTCAGTTCGTAATGATCTCAGCATCTAGCACCTTAACTATTTACTTAGGTCTAGAGCTCATGTCATTATCGTTATATGCTTTAGTGGCCTTACGTCGCGACTCTCTCGACAGTGCTGAAGCAGCCATGAAGTACTTCATTCTTGGTTCATTAGCCTCGGGTATTATGTTGTACGGTATTTCACTACTATACGGTGCAACTGGCGAAATCCACTTAGCTTCTATGATGCAGATCATTCAGAGCGGTGATGCTCAGCTATCTGTATTATTGCTTGGCTTAGTGTTTGTTGTAGCTGGTTTAGCATTCAAATTAGGTGCGGCTCCGTTCCACATGTGGGTACCTGACGTTTACCAAGGTGCACCAACCGCTGTTGCTTTAACTATTGGTTCAGCGCCTAAGTTAGCAGCTATTGCTATTACTTTACGCCTCTTAGTTGAGGGTCTAAATGATGTTGCGATTAGCTGGCAGCCTATGTTGATCATCATGGCTGTACTGTCTTTAGCAATCGGTAATATCACCGCTTTAATGCAGACTAACTTTAAGCGTCTATTAGGTTACTCGACCATTTCTCATATTGGTTTTGTACTATTAGGCCTATTGTCTGGTGTTGATGCTAATGGTCAAGTAAGCAGTGGTGCTTATGCGACTTCGCTGTTTTACATTGTGACTTATGTATTAACCACTTTAGCAAGCTTCGGCATTATCTTAGTGTTAAGCCGTGCTGGTTTTGAATCCGAGGAAATCTCTGACTTCAAGGGGCTTAACCGCCGTAGTCCTTGGTTAGCTTTTGGTGTGTTAATCCTAATGTTCTCATTAGCTGGTATTCCGCCATTAGTTGGTTTCTACGCTAAGTTAGCAGTTTTACAAGCAACCATTAATGCGGGTCATATTTGGTTAGCTGTAGCTGCGGTGTTATTCTCAGTGATTGGTGCTTTCTACTATCTGCGTGTTGTTAAGGTCATGTACTTTGACGAGCCTGCAGCTGATGCACCTGCGTTAAGCGCGCCAATGAGCTTCCGCGAGGGTATCTTATCTGTTAATAATTTATTAATTATTGGCTTAGGTATCTTACCTGGTGGTCTAATGGCACTTTGCGTACAAATCATCGACGCATCATTAAAGTTCTAAGTCCTTAACCGTTTAGNNCTTTACAAAAAAATATCGGCCTCATTTGAGGCCGATATTTTTATTTGTAGATAGGAAATTGCTTCGTAAACATCCGATGAACGAGCGTCCGGTGAACACCAGCGAAAGTAGATTGTACTCTTAGTCAGTAGTCAACTGGACTTATCCGAACTAAAGACTCATGAAGTTCTCAAACAACTACATGAGCGTCATTTTTACATAGTATTAACATACGAATAGTTTTTTCATAATATTCAGGAAAGAGTTCCTCTATTTTGTTAAGCAAAGCAGCGCAAAGTAGTTTTCGTTGATGATTATTATCGCGTGCAATTTGTTTAGCTCCCCATAAATGCGTAAATATTGAGTTATCGGCTTGAAAAGGGTCATCTAGAAAGTGATAAATTGGAATATTCATTTTTTTTGCGCACATTGATACGATGCGTTGTTCTGCAAATACCATCTGTGAAACCATTTCACATGGATATTCATGATTATCCATCATGAATTCAATGGCACATTTAGTGTAGTAGTCTTTAAACTGGGTATTTGAAAAATAAGCAAATGATGTATTGCAGGGTAACTCAGTCCAATCCCATGCATCATCGAATTTGTAATTTTCTGCTTTTTTGAGTAAATGTTTAGGTAAATAATATTCCTCGTTAATTGTTTCTCGATGAATTATTGCAAATTGTTGTTTAGATAATATATTAGAGATGTTTTTCCAAACAATTAAATCGGTATCAATCATTGCAACAGGTGCTTGTTGATGTTGTAGTGCAAAAATTTTTGCTGCTGCCCAGAAAATTTCTTGATTAAGATTTGGTGAAACACTTTCCAAAACTTGGGTGTCGATGCCCGCATCCCATAGATCGCATATATTGAGCGAGGTATAGTATTCTAGTCCTATCTCATCCGTAAATAATTTTATAGGACCATTAAGTTTTCGCCACATTAAGGCCGATAGCACAGTCGTTAAGAGTTCAAAATCATCAATTTTATAGGCCTTACCTAGATTTTTCATGGTATAAGGAACGGTGCTATTGATATGAATTGCTTGAATCATAGTCGCCTCATTCCGTAGTTTTTTCTTTAAGAGTAATTGCTTGGTCACTTTCTTTTTTAATCAATTCGTCAAACATCAAACCACTATTCACTTGGCTTTGAGCGATGGTTTTCTTTGCGCTTATCCAGTTAAAACTTTCTCCGTAAAACCAACGAGTGCGTTGTGCTGTTAAACTAAGCTTGACTCCTTGTCCGATCACTTTTTCTTCATCAATAAATAGCGGTGTTGTACCCTGTGTATCTGATTTTAGATCTATATGTTTACTTCCTAAAATCTCTGTTGAAGGACGCACAGAGTTGTAGCAACCATTGTAAAAAATAGGCATACGACCCCTTTGAAAGATTATTTCTCTTATTTCACCGACGATTTTTTTAGGTATAAATGGAATCCAATGCAATGGCACTCTGTTTTGCAAAAGATAATAATAGTCGCAGTCATCATTTACGTTTATGTCTTCACTTTTATCTTCGTCTACAATTGTAAGAACGCGATCTGAAAGGTTTTGTCCCGCTATGGTCCCTCCACACTTGTCGTTAATGACAGTTTCGACACCCCAAACCATGTTTGCCATTTCATCACGTAAAAAATGAACTTCTTCAATGGGTTTGCTTTCTTCGCAACGCGGTAAGCTTGGGGGAAATAATAAACCTTTTTGTGTCGCAAAATCATTTGTTTGATAAGCATTGGCTTTGCTAGTGCCAAATAAATTCCAGCGTTCAGAGTACTCAACATCAGGTTGATTATTATCGTTATCTTCTGCAGTGGTGTTGATATAAATATACTCACCAAAAGTATCTTTGACAACAATGCCTTCAACATCAAGAATAGTGCCGGTTTCTGCTTCAATTGGTGTAATCATCCAGTCGTTGCTGTACATCAGCGTGTATTGCATGATGACGGCATTAGCGAGCATGGAGAAATCATTTTTAGACTGACCAAATTTTACGCTTCTATCTTCAAAATGCCATAAACGTTTATTGGGGGCACCCGGAAAACTAACCGAGACTGGAAGATAAGAGAGCATCTTTTCTTCTTTTAAGGCGCTTTTGCCAGTGGTCTTAGTCACATCAAATGAATACCAAGAAAGCCTACCAGTATGATAATCTTCCGCTTGGTAGATGTTTTGCTCATCTCCCAACCCGATTTCGTGGCTCATTTGACGTTCGTTCCAACAATTCTCTTCATCTTCTTGTAAGGGCAGGTACTTTTTTTGAAACCAGGCTTTGTATTCATGGAGTGTTTTTTGTAAATCCCTGTTTAAAATATGACGGAGTTTATTGACATCGGTTAGATACAATTTATAGCCGTCGAACATTCTTTTACCGTAAATCGCAAATAATTGATGCAATTTATCGTTTTGTTCTAATTTGAGGATGTCAAGAGTTTTGTTTTCTGTAATAGGTATAAATCTATCTAACGGCAAATCTTGTAGCAATTGACGCAAAATACGGTTTGATTCCTTGTTTACGAAGGTTTCATCTTTCTGAGCGGCGCGTAAGGCATTTTGCAGCATTTTCTTAAACTGAATAGCAGACTCAATACGAATAATGGGTGTAATTAATCGGTTTCTTTTTTCTACGTCGTACTCCATCGGCGTATTAGTAGAATAAGACTGTTTATTGTGTGTATTATTTTTTGGGTAAAGGCTATCTAGCCTTCTTTTGCTGACTTTTATTTTTGTGGTCACAGCCGTTCCGCAATCGTTGCCTTTAAAGCGACCGAACTGCCATTGGCGAGTAAGCATCCAAAGAGGGTCATGAATCTTAAACGATAATGCGCTGTCAAAATCGTCTTTTCGGGTTCTACCTTCAAGCCGTGTGTAGATCGCAGTATCTCTTTCGGCTGTATTTTTTACGCTAGTTAAATAGCGATCAATATTATGAATTAAACTGCTAAATATCCAATGATTCGATGCCATATCAAAGCCATCCCATTTATAGATTCATACGAGTTATTAATAAAATTCTTGTTGCTGTGTAGCTAATACAAGTGGTTTCTTACTCTTGTACATTTTTTCTAGCTTTAAACATAATCTGCACTCTTATTAATTCAAAAGATGCCCGCCTGGCATATGATTAAAAATGGTGTTTCCATCTTCTAAAAAGAAGTCTTCATTTTGGAAATTACCTCTTAGAGAGTAAGAAGAAACACCTTTTCTAATTTTTCCGCTTAAAAGTATCGATTGTATAATTGAAAATAATGTGGATAAATAAGGGTCTTGGTAAATGTTATCTGGCTCTACCGCACGATTCATCAGCATAAAACGGGTGGAATCAAGTAACTCAAGGATGTGAACCAAATCCCAAGGTTTCTTTTTATCGGTCAAATTGAATTCAGGATGCAAGGCCAACAGCAATGATTGTGGCGCTTCATTATCGGGTTGATCGCATTGGAAAATCATTCCTGCCGTTTGTTTTTTATAAGGGATATATTCTAAGCAGGAGTCAATTATAATTCCTGCATTATAGCTTAGCTCTTCTTGGCGACTAGCGAATCGTTCTAGCTTGTCGCTATGATAAATAACTAAGGAATCAACATCGGTCAAATCGTCTTCGCTATCGACTTTACAACCCAACCATTTTTTTAAAGACACATCATTACTATTTCTTGTTTGCAGAATCGAAACCCTAGCAGATTCTCCATTGCATAAGGATTGAAATAGGCTGATTTTATGCCAATGACTCATGCCTTCGCGTACATCGGCGATGTCAGATTGCCACTCTTCAAAGGTATTTGCATCTAGATTGTCGTAATATTGAATTCCCGCTTTTATTACTACATCATATTCTACGCATTGTTCTTCAGAAACCATGTTGTTTAAAGTGAACTGTGGAAATACCTTAAATGAAGTGCTTAATAAAGCTTGAATTGCTTGGATGTAGTCTGAAGAAAGGTAGCTTTTCTCACTGAGCAAATCTACTATGTGTTCTGCCTTTTTGATGCGCTCTTCGATTTGTTGCTTAGCGTAAAGAAACGATTCAATAAAAGCTTGTTGAGCTTCTAAGGCTTGGTCAAAGTTAGGACGGAACAGGATTGGATTTTGGTGAAATTCTTGTTTTTGTGTTACGGGATTAATAAGCAATATCGATAGTTCAGGTTTGAACTTAGACGGCGCATTAGTCATGCCAGCCGCTTGGCACTCACATAAGAGCGTATACATTTCGGCTAATATAGCGTCATCTAACACCTGCAGTTTTCTGATCTTAGCGAGACACTGGTACATTGCATTATTAAGCTGGGTAAAATAAGAACGCACTGATATATAACGTGATTTCAGATCCTTTAGATTAATCGCTTGTTCATTATCACTATCATTATTTGATTCCACCGCGATATCATTGGCTTTCATGGCATGGCTCATTAATATCATATTACGCAACTGAGTGATTCTTAATTCATTTTCATAAAGGCTGAACTTATTTAATTCATCATCATCTTCTAAATAAACATCATCGATGTCTTTTTCTTGCTCTGTTTTAGGCCAACTTGGGTACACACTTATCTTGTCTGTAAAGTTTTGGTGTTTAATTCGCCATAATGTCTCTACATAATCGTAAAAACTCTGCTCGTTTTCTGATAAATACAGGTATTCAATCGGCAAGATATCTACATCAGCTAAGCTGCAACGATTATACGAGGTGCTGCCGTCTTGCTTGGTTTGAGCAATACAGAACCAGATCGATTGCATGCTTCCCATGAGTTGTTCTAACCAAGTATTGATAGCCGGCTCTGCTAAACACATGGGTTTAAAAGATGAGCTTGTATTAGTAGGCAGAGCAATCGCAACTTTGTTTGAAAACACCACGTGCTCCATCGGTGTATCCAGAACTGTGGGCAGGGGTAAATTGCCTTTACCTTCTGCCATAAATTGAGTAATCGCCGCATAGGAGTCTATATCGCCTTGTACTAAACAGTGCACGCCTTCGGCTAATAACACATCGTTTAGCGCATCATAAGAGTCTACCAAGCGTTCAATGGCTTTAAACAAACATTGTTGATGTTTGGCATTGTTGCTAATATTGGTTTCCTTAGCAAAGACTTGATACCAATCAAGGGATAAGCAATGCTTAGTTAACCAAGTAGAAACAGATTCCGAATAATCCCATTGATTAATAAAGCTATTAAGTAAGGCCTCGCCATTAATGATCTGCATAACATATTGGGCAGCTCGCTCATCTTCGGCATTGATATCGACCACTTGAGGGAAGATTTTTCTTAATGGATAAATATATTTATCCATTTCATATTCAGCCCCTTGTTTATAGGCTTCATGTAGATAGCGTTCTAAATCAGCGCCTAAAATGCTGCTGGTAGATAGACCAGCTTGTACGCCCGAGATCATACGTAAGGCTTGACGTGCTCGCATGGATGAGAGATTCACGCACATATGTGAATAGTTCGCATCTTTTTTACTACTTAAATAAGCACTTCTCAGAATGGCAGCGGAAATCGCATGCTGTAAAGTCGGTGCAATGATATATTCACCTTTATTGTAGCCAGCGTTTTTAACTAGGCGTATTTCTTCTTGCCCATTTCTCTGATCTAACTGCATCAAGTTAATGATCTGTTCTCGATTGTCTATTTCTTCTCGGGTATTTTCTTTTAAATTAAAGACCCAACCAAAAGCGCCAATCAGAGGTGTATTATGCTTGTTAGCGTTGGTTTGGGAGGAAATAAGATAATCTAAAATGCCGGTAAACCAAGCATCAATTCGGTGGGTAAATAAATCCAAAAATTCACTAACCAATAATTCACACTCTTTGGTATTCAGATGAGGGAGTTGCTTTTGAACGATAGTACTTAGTTCAGTTAAGGGTACGTTGCGTACCACATCGTCCACTGGCCATGGCGTAAACAAACCATAGTCTTCAAAGGCTTGAATATAGTCAGGAACCTGGACATCTTTTTGAGGTAATAGGGGAGAGTCAATTAAAGAACGTTCGAAAAACTCGATGGAATGTGGTGTTTGGCCGAGCATTTCTAAATACATTTGCTCTTTGTGGCGTCCTTTTAGATTTTCTGCATGAATGACTTTTTCATTTCGAAGATCTTTCCATTTATTAGCCAAGGACACGAGCAGATGATTTAGCTCTCTCATTAAGGGATGACTATCTTTTTTGAGATTCTCATTAAGTTTTAAAAAATCACTTACCGGTAATAATCCATAAGGGTGGTCACCAATTTTAAATGAAGGAAGTACACCGCGTGCTTTAACGTGAGCGACTAAAAAGTCACCGATAAAGTCTAGTAAACCATTGATTTCTGAGTCATCAATATCAATGTATTTTCTAAAGTGAGTCCACAACACTTGATATGCTTTTTCTGCATTATCTAGTTCTTTGTTGTCAAAACTAGCCAGTCTTCCCCAGCATTCATCATAGTTTAATCCTAAAGCATCGGATATCTTTTTCGAATCAAATAAAGCATTGTTTTTATTTTTATAAATTTCTTCAACTTCAATTTCATAGCGTCGCTTCATCTCTATTTCTGGTTCGACACCATAAAAGTTTGCTCCTTCGGTAATAATATTGGTAGGTATGCCTGTTTTTAGCGTTTCCAATCCCACGGTACTGTAGTTATGGCTATTAAATAGGCTATGTAGATAACTTTGGTCATTTGCATCGGTTTGTTTTACGCCTAAAACGTAAATATAGTTGAACTCATTAACTGAGTCATCTATAGGCACAGTAATCGCTAAACCTGATTCTTCGGCTTTAGTATAATCGACCATCCAGGCGATGCCGCCGTTGATTTCTAAGTCACCCTGTTGATTAATCTTATATGGTTCGCTGTCTAAGTCTTCATTTGGATCAATGCCTAATTGAAGATTTTTTTTTACTTTTCGACCAAAGTGTGTGATTTTCTCGTTTTCTTTGCCTTTTATTTCACCAATTAACATAAATCGATCAGGTAAGATATTTGATACGGGAAAAGAGGGATGATCAGCACGATTGAGCGGTACCTTCGGGAAGATATCGTGAATTTCTTCGTCGAGATATTTTTGCATCATATCATTTAGAGAAATTCGTTTTGAAGTGAGTTTTGTCTGAAACTCAGCTACTTCTACACTAAGGTTTTTTAAGATGGTGTAATCTACATCCCAAAGTTCCATAGCGCGCAGATTGTCACCATAAAGTCCCGGAAATTTGCGATAAAAAGCCATAAACGTATCTAAACGTTGAGTCAAATATGCAAGGGTTGTATGGATGTGATCAAATAGATAATCCACAATGTATTCGCAGGACATGACCTCACGATTGATCAAAAATAAATCATTTTTAATATTGCCTAAGTGAATTCGAATTGCTTTTTCTATAAGATATTCACCACTTTGATAACTTTTATGAAGACTCTCGTCGAGTGTAATGTCTGCTAAATGGCGATAAATGTTTTCACAAGCACTATCTATTGCCTCTAAGTTTTGATAGGGACGACGGTAATACAAGGGGCCGTCAGCTTTGAAGTCGCTAATGTTATTGGGCTTTAGCTGTCGACAAAGCCAAGCAGCACGATGAATCGGATATTTAGAACATAAAACTTGCCAGGCTTCATATTCCCGGTGCTTACTGCCACTTGCGATAAACCATTGAAGCCAGAAATGCTTTGCATCGATGATTTCTTGCTCACTCAGTTTCTCGTTTAAATAGTCAAGAAATATTTCATCTGGAAAAATACGAACACATAATTCTTTCTGAGCGTGTTGGGTATTTTTCATGGTATTGGGATTTTGGTTCTCTTCAATTTCACTGATCCATTTTTCAATTAAAAATAGATACTCATAAGCTTTTATACCTGTAAAATTGAATAAATTATTGGCGCCAGGGAAGTTTATCTTTTGTGATGAGAACGAAGAAGGGTCCGACCCAGATTGACTATGGGTAGCATGAGCTTTTGGCGAGGAATGATTGATATCTATAACAGCTGACTTTTTGCGTTGAAAATAGCTGAGCTCCTGGTATACCTTCATACCTTTTAATTTATAGCCACCAGCGTTAATAAAAGCTTCGGCGACTTCTGGGTTGGTAGCAGCTTTTGAGAGCGCTAAAATAATAGGATCTTTACTGTATTTTGGATACGCGATCGGAAAAAGAAATGTGCGAAATATATCTTTGGTGAGATAAAAAATATCGACAAAATCTTTGTCGGACAATAGTTCGGCTACTTCAATCGCTTCTTTAATTTGCATCACAAAAGGGAGGTAGTTAACATCTTTGTTAAATTTCCTTTGTAAAAGTTCATTGAGTAAACTTTTAAACATCAATAAGATATTGATTAAGCTATTCTCTTGCTTTGGTACGACTTTGCTCCTGCGGAAATGGGTTTCTATTCTTAATGGAAAGAGTAAAAGAGGCGTATCACTTTGTACTGAGCTCAATATTTTTTCAAATTCGATTTGTCTCAATTCTTGTAAGTTGTTTGATTCCATATTTCTTATTTACTAATAAAGGTTATTGGATAATAAATAAAGATAAGTGCTTTCCGTATAAGCTTGGGTCGTTTCTTAGAGCTTTTGCGGCATCGGCTGCATTGTTGGTCGCCATAAATTCTTTATGTTTTTGAGCGTTATATTCAAAATTTAAATCTTGTACATTTTCTTCAAAGGCAAGGATATAGCCATAATCGTCGACGGCGGGATTGCCTAATAAGGCATCAAACTCTTTTTTAAAACCAACGAGATAAACATCATCGCGCAAATGAGCTTGAATGACGGGGAGAATAATGCCTTCGTTTTGCAGACTGGCTTGGCTATCAAAATCAACTCGTTTGCGTTTTTTATCGCCACTGGCTTTATGTAAAAAAACTTGTGTACTAGGAAACTGTTGCATTAGTTTTCCCTTGATAGCAAAGAGTAAAAGACCAGTTTTTGACTCGGCATGGTTGTCGCCTAATGCTCCACTCCATGTATGCAGAGGGGTGACGTCAAAGAAATTATCGCTGCGAATACTTTGGGCATCCGTTTCGGAATCCCAGAATTTGCGGAAGTAGGAGCCACGTTGATCGGTAGGAAATTCACGCCATAAAAGCTCGCGTCCCATTTCAGTATTCATGCCACATAAATAAGCTTCGACAAATGAGGTATCACTTTTGAATACCGCTACTGAATTGTCAGGAATGGCATCTACACCTGGAATAATGAATTTATCGGAGAAAAGTTTTAAATAATGATAGACTGGTTCAGGAAAAATTGGATAGGCCAAAATGGGGTATTTAGAGTGCAAGAGTTCCTCAATATACTTATCACGTAATTTTTTGCCTGTTTTTGTGTCGTCAAAAAACTCAGAATAATAAGCCACAGCCACTTGACGTATACGTTCGTAAGTCTCGTTGTTTTCTAAACCAGCATGTAAGTTTTTTATGTCTTTTTGATCAATGGCTTTGATGATTTCGTCAGATTCTTTGACTTTTTTCTCTGCATCTATCTCGTCTTTTAATTTTTTTAATTCATTTATTTTGGTCTCTAATTGTTGCCAAGCTCTTAAATAAGGGAATATGTGTGGATCCTTACTTTGTTTTAAAAATTGCGCATACTCATAGACAGAGTCAAAGGTCTGTAGATTATTATCAGCTAGTTTTTCCGTGTCTATGGTGATGTAATCAGGCGTGTTTAAGAGATAATTGGTGATCTCTTTTTGGTAATCGTCATAACGCTTTTTTTTGTTTTCACTGATATTGGGTGCATATTGAGGTGTTTTTGAGATTTTATCTCGTAAGTCATTGCCTTCATTATCCCAGATATCGGTAGGACCATCTAAGAGACTCTCATAGAGTTTGGGATGATAGCAAGCACTAACGTTATAACTAGTGCTCCCTCTGCCAAAGCCATAACTGTAACGATAGTCATCAGACTTTTTGCTGAGCGCGTCATTCATAAGAATTGATACAGGGGTCCCAAATTTAGGGTTTTTTAAAAACTGAATATAGACATTGATTGATTCTTGTAAATTAGCTTCTGCTAAGTTTTTAGTGGTTGTTCTATATGCATCTAAGAGCATATTTTTGCAGACAAAGTACAGACCATCTTCTCCACCTAAGCGAGTGATGGTTGTTTTACTGCCAAAAAGGAATTTATAAATCTCATCATCAAGTCCAATAACATTTTTGATGGCGAATTTATCTGGGACTCTTATAGTCTGAGCCGAACTGATTGTAGAGGAAATATTGTTACCAGCGTAACCATAGAAACTATGTCGATGCAAACCTTTTTCTAAAAATACTCCCATCATTTCATAGTATTTATCTGAGTCGTTTCCATAGTTAAATCTAGATTCATTCTCTTTAAAGAAATTATAGTAATACTGTAAATGCTGAGCGGGTATGGTAGATGTGTTGTTGTCTTTATTGAGGTCAGGTGAGTTGGAAAGGTATAAATTTTGTCTGGAAAATATAAAACGATTTTCAAGCTCAGGTCTTCTTTCACAAGAAGGCACAATGAATTCTAAATCTTTTATTGCTAAGAATGGCTTCAAGTATTGATGATTTAGCTCATGGATTAACGCCAATAAAATAATATCTGTGGTGTGAGTGATTTGTGCTAAAGTCGGCAGATTATGAAAAGTATGTTCCTTGGCTTTAAAGATTTGTTGCTCGGCAATATTTTGCATCAGCGAGGTCGGATCTAGCGTGCCGATTAAGCGCGCTAACTCTTTTGTAAGATGCTGAAAAGAGGCGGTGGCAAAAGCTTGAGGAATATTGCTATCTTTTAATATTTGCTCTAAAGAGGTTTGTGGGTTGCCGTGTTCATCCTCTGTCATGGCTGATTTCATCGAATGAAAATACTGCATAAAATTAGCAATAAAATTCGCCGAACTACGGTCAAACGTACTAAAAGTTTTATTACGTAAAGATTTATTGGCGTTTACACTTAAAAGTCGCTGATAAAGTTCACGGTTAAGTGCTTGGATTGCTTCTACCTGTTTCCAGGCACGATTGACCAGTTCTTCTTGATGGATTTGTATGGTTTTTTTTCCTAAACCTGCTACTGCACGGTAATGCAGATCTAAATTTATTTGAGAAACCCAGGGGGTGTTATTTTTCTGATTCTCAGTTTCATCAATACTGCTTGCCATACTATGCTTGGCACCGTAAGCAGGAGGAACAACCCACGGATCATCTTTTAATGTGTTCTCGGCTTGCCCCTCTTCTGAGTCGGATAAAAGGAATTTATTTTCCAGAAAAACAGGGTTTTTAGAAAGCAGATCCTTGAGTCGCTCATACAGTTGCTCTTCTTGATTTTTATTAGTCGGATCCGGAAAAGACGCGGGTTTTTCTTGACCTATTGTTTGAGTGGCTGCCGGTATGATGATGGTTTTTCGATCCGGTAGTTGAGTAAGACTCGTATAATCTATACCTTCGCCCATTTTGGTGACATCTATTGGAATACCCGATTCTGACGTTTTGGCGATGCTAAGTTTTTCTACTAAACCATCAAAGCTATCATTCCCCGTTTTAAAAGACCAGGAATAATACACGGGGAAATCCAGAGGGCGTTTTGAATGTTGGTTTTTTTGTTTCGCCAGACTGACTTCCCAGGCTGATGCTTGCGCGGTTATTTTAGCGAGTTCTTCATCTCCATAGCCCAGACCACGTAATCGACCGATTTCAAAAGTTGGTACTAAAAAGGCATAATAATCAGTATTTGGATTAAGGGTATCTGACATCCTCAAGGCAATGAGACGTGAGAGTTCGGGTTCTTTTTCGTTAGAACCTTGGGCATGAGCGGATCGCCAGATCGTTTCGGGATGAGGAAATACTTGCTGATACTGTTCCTCGCTTTCTAGCTGAAAGCTAACAGTTGATTGCCCTGAGCTGAGCCTAGTTAAGCGACAATACGCTTTTTCACAGACCAATAAAGCCAACCATGGTCGCAAGCGATTGTTATTATGCTTGGCGGGTGTGTAGCGCCAAGGGAAATCGGCTTCCCAAAATTCGACATAAGGTAGATACTGAATCGGAAATCCTATGTTATTGGACGTTGGCGTGGTTTTCAAAATGGCATTTTCATGCACTTTCAAAATATCGCCTGCACTAATGAAGTCGATTTCTTTGGTATCGGAAACAATTATCTCTTTGCGTTTTTCTTCATCATTGGGCGAAATGGGTGTTAATTCATACTCAGATGTGACGAATAAAACCGGTCGTTGTTTTGCTAATAAGCTTTCATTTTTTATATGACCGAGCACATCCACTTCAGTGATGTAATTACTTAATCCTTTTCTTACCCATGAAAAATAATAACTGGTTTCTGTTGTCATATCGTATCTTCTTTCTAAGGTTTATTATTTGAGTAAGCCGTCAAGCATATCAAGATATTTATCCATTTTATTGTTTATAGTTGAATCAAGCTGACGTGTATAACGCTTAAATCCTTCATTGCTTTTGCGTAGAGACGTTTTTAATAAGACTGGTTTTTGCACTTTCTTGAGAATGCGCTCAGTCTTATATAATCGGTTAATTTCCTTGACAGGCTTAAGTGGCTTGTGTTTTTGCAAGACTATCTTTTTCTTGTCTTGTGGAGCAGGTTTTTTAATGTTTTTTAGATAGTTTTCCCAATTATCCCAAACATGGCTAATGTCTTGACAGTAGCGTTCAGCATTAACGTTTACTTTTGTGCTAGCCGCTTTCTCTTCTTTAACATCAGGTTGTAAATCAAAACCAGCCTGCATTTTTTGGTACGAAGGGGCAGCGATTTTTTCTTCATCCGTATATTCACGTATCAAGGTTGGGGCGAATGAAGATTGTGTGGTGCTGTAATTTACTTCTTGACCGGAAATTTTGATTGATTTAATTTTGAGTGATTCAATATCATTTGGATAGGCTTCGCCATAACGCTCCATTTTTTGATTAAGGGGAACGGCGTTTTGAATAAAGGAAAGCGTATCGGAGGGTTGTAAAACGAGTTTTAAGCTTTCGTTTTGAGTAAAATTCACTAAATTGTCGGTCAAATCAGTGGATTTGATTTTCCAATTACTATTATCGTTTAAGCTCTTAATATATAAAGGCATTATATCGATGTAGATACGATTACTGGCGTCTTGTTTTTTACCCCATGTCACATTGAATTCGATATTGTAAGTAATGATAAATTTAAAACTGGCTTTACCTTTTGCATTCCATGGAGCGGGGCCACTTAAGGCAAAGTTTACGCTAATCGAGAATAGGGTTAACTTGCCTAGCTTAACTGCAAGCCCTGCACCTACATCAAACATAAACATAAACGGTTTGAATTGGAAAAGTGCGTTAAAGTATAGATAGCCGTATATACCAAACTTACTCCAACCGATTTGTAACGTTATTTTTGCGCCAAACTGTACGGTATTTGAGGTAATGGCAAAATAAGACTCGAGTGAAAGTTTAAGAATAGAATAGTTGAGTTTCATCCCCAATCTATTCATATTGCTGACATTAAAGTCGGCCTCGGGTTTGTATTGTGGATGAAAGCCTCCCACAGAGAATAAGAAACCTTTGGTCTCGCCTGCCCAGTACAGTCGGAAGGCCATAGAGCCATGAAATGTAATGCCAACGATGTGCGAGTCGACCAAGGCTGCATCAAAAGATAGGCCTTTACTAAAATCAATCGAACCGAGAAATTGAACATTCAGACTTAATAAGTTTTCGAGCTTATCAGCTAAGCTGACTTTGATTGAACCAGCAATTATAATTACGACAGGATCAGGGGCTTGGATGAAAAGACCAAGATCGGCTTTAACAATTTCTCCCCAGGTGATCTGGGTTAAAAAACCAAAAAACAACTGATCTTTTTTAATTGGATAATAGGTAGAGGCTTGGCTCAGAACAAGATCTAGATTTTTTTCTAAATCTTTAACAAACAGAATCGAACTAAGTGATCCATTTCTTACTGCGTTGATTAATTTATCCTGATCAATGCGACGATTAATACCTAAGGAGCCTCCGATCGCCGTGATTGAAAAGCCCATGCCAATTTGAATGCCCCCTGTAAAAAACACACTTAAGGCACCCATAAAAGAAAAACCTTTACTACCATCAGGCATTTTCATATTGAACAATATCATGGCGTTAGCACTGCAAAGTTCCAGGATATTTAATTCCACAGCCCCGAGAAACTCTTCTTTTTCTTTATTCCATTTCAAGATGCCTGCACCTTTGACGGCGCTTGTGTCTATGGCGATGGCGATACCGTCAGGGAATTTAAAGTGGGGTGTAATATCAAGATCACCAAAGCTACCGTCAGGATCTAAGTAGTTGAAATCAATACCAAAGCCCATTTCGGAAAAAGCAATCGTAACGCCATGAAAGTCGGCAACAAAGTTTGTTTTTAGATCCGCAATGAGATTACGCAGATTGCCACTACCTAATTCAAGATTGATATTTTTGAATTTAACCGCTTTTATGTCGATATCAGTATTGATAGGAATTTGTACACTGTAATCTCCTTCAATTCGAAAACCTTCTTTTATGCTATAGCCTAAATTGAGTTTTTCTAATTCAATGACGATATCGTTTTTAAGTATGGTGGCAAAAAAATCGTTTAAGGTATGTAATTTTAAGGTTAAAGCAAGATTTTGTAGCTTACCTAAGTAACCACAATCAAATCCATCATCGGTATAGCCAATAAAGAGTTTTTGTGGGTAGTTTTTAATGCTAAGTTCGGCTACCTCCGCTTTAAAAATTTCTAAGGCTTCGACTTCTTTACGATCTTTTTGACCTCTTTGTAAAAGCAATTCTAGATAGGCTGAGAAGGAGGTATCACTTGCTAAAAGTTCCACGCTAGGCCAAAACTCACCGTCTTTAGTGGTAAAGAAAAAGCCCAGACTGTCTTTTTCTAATTGTTGTTTAGTTTTTTCTTCATTTTTAGAAGCTGTAGTTACGTCTGGGTTTAGAGCAGAGTTAGCACTGATATTCAGGTAATGCTTTTTGCCTAGATTAAAATCTGAGCCAAGTTTGCCTCTAAATATAGGGAGAAAATACAAACCAGATTCAACTATGTCATCGCCATCATCATCTTTCATGGGTTGGCCAGTCTTATCCCATACTTTACGGTCACCGACAAAGGAGACTAAACGGAAAGACACATCGATGTCAACCGCTGAGTGTTCTTTCTTAGTGAGTTCTGCTGTTTTGTCTGGGTGCTCGTAAAGAGTTAAGGCAAAGAATTTATTATTAATATCGAGCTTATAGTCCGGCAAATCGATATTTTCTAAATTCCAATTGGGTAAATCAATCAGCTCGCGAAGATGGGTTTTAACCGTGCTTGGAATAAGTCGATAGAGATTGATTGAGAATTGCAAGCCGTCCTGCCATGAATTGATGTTTTTCGCCTCATCAGACAACATCAGTATGTCCATCACCATTTCTGTGGCATTCTTGGCTTTCTCTTTTATCTCGTCGACTTTTTCTTGTGCATCGTCATAGGCTTTTTTTACATCAGTAGCAAAATCTTCTATCTGTTTGAATATTTCTTTGTATTCGGCAAAATTTAATTCACGGGTAATATTCTTGACGACAAAGTCGATGACTTTTGGTAATAGGATTTCTTTACTCCAAGCTTTAACCCCAGTTTCTATTAACGACATAAATGGACGGACTAGCGCCTTATACAGGGCATTTTTTAATTCGCTCCAATAGGCAGTAAATACGTCTATGGTGAAAGCTTTTAGCTTCTTATTGTAGTCAGCTTCTTTTATCTCTTTTTTCTTTTGGCTGAGTAGAACAATGTTGTTCTCTAAACTTGAAACCACTCCATCGAAGGAGCTAATTGTAGCCGCTCTGAATTTTATATAATAAATATCAGGATTGTCGGGTATTAAGGTCTTGAGCTTGTTAGATAAGATACTAATGTAGGCATTGAAATCAAAATCCGAAAAAGGGTTTTCCCAAGACTCACTGCGCATTAGTTTTTGAATGGTGTCGGGACCTAAAAAGTAATTTTTAAGTTCATCAAAACTGTCAGGAATATTTTTAGTTTGACGTTCGAACTCATCTTTTAGTTCAGCAATAATCAGTTCGAATTTGGCTTGCCATTTATCGGGTTCAAAGACTTGAGTGACACTTTCTTCCATCTGTTCCAAAATAACTTTGTATTCTTGAATCAAATTGTTAGGTTCGTTAGCGTTGATGGAATTAAGAATTGCTTTTTGCCAATCTTCGTCTTTAATTTCGCAAAATAGCTCGTGTTCTTGCGCTTTTTCGGTGACAATACGAATAAAAGGTTCGACGAACAGTGTAGTCAAATGTTTCTTTGTAGCGCTATAGTCAAGACCCTTTATTTTTTTATATTTGATATTGGTATGGGGCAGTGTGAAACTTTTAAATTCGCCTGCTTGAGTTTTAAACTCGCTAATTGCTTCGTTTAGTTTTGATTCTAATTGTTTGATTAAGGAATCTTTATCTTCAATAAAATTATCATAAGCTAACTGAAGTTCTTTTTTTACGCCAATAGCAAATTTTTCGAGTACTTTTAAGAGGTCTAGAATAAAGTTTTCAAATTGCGCGAATGTTCGTTTTGCTTCTTCGGCTAAAGGACTAAACTCATCTTTAATTTTGTTACGGACACGAATTAATAACTCATATAAAAGTTGCTTCAGAGAGCTGAAATCTGGGATATTGTTGTTGAATGCCCGAATAACATCAATGATTTTGGCTAAGAGTTTTTCTGCATCATCATAATCTTTGATGGGATATAGTGTCTTAAAATAATCAAGCGGTGTAGACACTACCTTGATAAGTTTTTTCCAGTTGATGACATAGATTTCTACAGTTGGACAAAGTGATTTAAGACTACTAACGGCTTTATCTATATTTTGATTGGCTTCCTCAATGGTTTTGTTAGCGTCATTTTTAAAATGATGTATTTGGGCGATTAAGCTATCGACTTTGTCCAACGGAATGGTCGGTATATCGGGTGCTTCAGGAATATATTTAGCGACTTCAATGGTTTTTTTGTCGATAACTTGCAGAAAATCAAAAACCGCATACAGTTGATTAAAGGTTCTACCGAGTTGATTATAATCACCAAAGACTTGATTGGTTAGTTCTTCTAATTTGGCTTTTGCTATTTTATGTTGAGTTCGAAGTTCGGTAGAAATTTCTTTAATGGCTTCTTTACCAAATTTCTCAGCTTCAGCAAGGATGTTTTTGGCTTCGGTCTCAATTTGCTTTTCGAGCGTTTTTATTTCCTCAGTAATTTGCTCAATTTGTTTGATTAAATCGTTGAGATTTCCCCGTAGTTCTTCATCAACTTGTTTTTCTAAGTCTTTTTTTATTTCTTTGATTCGATTAGCAAGTGCTTGGATATCATCAGCGAAAACTTCTTTAGCGTTGCGTAAAAGAACTACTAAGATATGATCAAAAAGATGTTCGGCAAATTTTTTATCAAAAAAGTTTTCTGATAAAAAGAGACCAAATTCTTCGGACTCTCGCATCAGTTTATCAATTTCTATATCTTTGAATTTTTTGACGAGAGAAATTAAATTAACAATGAGACGCGTAATTTGAGAGATCTTGTCTGAGCCTGTCTTAGCAAAACCAATGGATACAGAGACATTGTCATTAGAGAAATTCAGACCTGAAATGTTATCAAGATCGGCATCACGGAAAAATTCTTTAGCCGTAACGAAGTTTTTATTATCCTTTTCGTCTTGATTTAGTTCGATGAGTTTTTGAGCCTCACTTAACCAATCTACATCTTCTTCGGTAAATTGCTTAATGGTTTCACCCAATTCCATGGTTGTAGCAAGAATTGACTTGATCAGATCGCTCATTTCCTTGTTGTGTTCAAATAAGGAAATATCGTAACCTAAACGAGTAAAGAGGCTTTCAATGAATTTGCTGAGAGGGGTTTCTTCGGCTTTTAAACTACTTTTAAAATTATCATAACTAATCTTAGCTGCGGTATCGCTCAGTTCAGGCAGGTAAGAGGGTATATCTTGTAAAAAGTCTTTTAATAATGCATCTTTAGTGCGAGACAGTACAGTGCCAATCTTCGACAGGATTTGTTCAACTGAGGGTGAACCTAAGTCTATTGAGTCGTTTACGCGCTTGTTGCTCATGAAAGTCTCCCTTTTCATGTGAACATTATTTAACTACGCAAAAAATAGTGGATAAGAATATTTTTGTTAGGGTGTCTTTGATGCTGTTAATCCAAGCATGAGATGGCAGTTTGTCAAGGATAATACACGCAATCTATATGACCAGTGCTGGCACTCATTGAAGCAATTAACCACTGCTAAAGGTTGTCTCGTTGTCGTGATGTATCATGTGATGTACCGTTTATCTTTATAGTAAATCCAGTGTACTATATATTTGAAAAATATCATATATTAATTTAAGCATATATTAATTGTATTTCACATCAATTTTTTTTAACTATCATTAAATTGTTTTATTCTTAAGATATTTTAAGTTGTTGAAAACTAAATTTATTTCTAAAACTTTATACAATAAACGTACAGCTCACGTTCTTAAGCATATGTGTTTATTTCATTTTTTTGATCGTTTATTCTTTTGTATGATGCCCAAGTTTTAGGCCGTTTAAATATGTTTTCTCCGTCTTCCTATTGGACAATCACCAAACTGTGCTCGAATTCATCAGTTTACAGTGTAAGTATTTCTTTCTAAATAAGATAAGGTACGCTCTGGGCAGTTGGTGTTTTTTGTGTTTATTCACTTTGGAAGAAATACAAAGCCTACGTAAGGGTCCAGACTTGGCTTTGGTGAATATTTTGTCGGTAGGTTTTGTTAGCTTATTAAGTCGAAAAGAAACTGATAGATTTCAGGTACTGAGCCTCTACGATTTAGCTGTGCGCTCGATGATAAGGGCAAGCTAACTAGGCAGTAAGGGATTACCGCATATCTTATTGGGCCTTGAGTGATGCAGAGGGAAGTTTGTAGCAGGTTGTCAAAAATAATACCAACATGTCTCAGTCATTGGCTTTACTGAGGGATAAAGATGTGGATTTGCAGACCGTACATAGCAGTTTTAATCAAATTTTTGTTGATAGTGTTTTTGTTAAATCTTTATTAATCTGTAAGATCTATTTGGTCGGTGGTTGTTTTTGAGCGGTTAAAGCATATTTTGAAGGATTGTCAGGGGTGGTAGATGCGGTTTCAGCTTGCTTCAAGTAAATGGTGGTGGATTTGGTTGTAGTAAAGTTCAAGATATTATTCATGCCGGCTCGCAAATCCATTACGTCACTGACAAAAGGATTTTATTCAACCTTAATAAGTGAGACAGTGGAACTTGGCTTGGCTGGTGGCTAACCACACTGCTCTGAAATCCCGAGCATAGCTAACTCCTAACAGCCATTAAAGACTGCATAACATTTTCCTAAAATGCATAAAATCCAAGTGTGACGCATTTTAGGAAAAATAACTATATGTGATTATCGGACACTTAAAATTAAACTTTCTTCATGAACTCAGAC